>ERZ781272.1101-NODE-1101-length-11456-cov-39.589247_pt1 | contig 11456 bp, 10 predicted proteins | sample MGYA00375850_ERZ781272 | MGnify/ENA primary metagenome ERZ781272 (study PRJEB29790, sample SAMN06051246) | human gut metagenome | host: Homo sapiens | place: USA: Cincinnati, Ohio | collected 2013-06-21 | study: EMG produced TPA metagenomics assembly of the Gut...
TAAGAGAAAAGCAGCTCTGGAAAGTTCATCCCGGAGCCGCTTTGTCTACAGTCTGTGCACTTCACTTTTGTGAAGTGCATTTTTTTCTCGCGTTTATGTTTTGTCCGGTAATCATCAGAGTTTACGGGCTTTCCAGAATTTTTTTGCTTCGCCGCCCTTTATGGAATAGTAGGGCTGAATCTGAATATGCTATTGTGTGTGTCGAATGGAACTGTAAGTAGATAAAAGCTGGAAGAATGTGTGGGGAGTTAAGATGTCTAACAGATTAGAAAATGAAAAATCGCCGTACCTGTTTCAGCACAGGGATAACCCAGTGGACTGGTATCCCTGGTGCAGAGAAGCATTTCAGAAAGCCTCGGATGAGGACAAACCGGTATTTTTAAGCATCGGTTATTCCACATGTCACTGGTGTCATGTGATGGCTCACGAATCCTTTGAGGACGCGGAAATCGCGGAACAGCTCAATCGGGATTTTGTCTGTATCAAAGTAGACCGAGAAGAACGGCCGGATATCGACGCGGTGTATATGGCTGTCTGTCAAGCAGTTACGGGCGCGGGCGGATGGCCTTTGACGATTATCATGACTCCGGAACAAAAACCGTTCTTTGCCGGAACCTATTTTCCAAAGCAACACCGCTACGGGCAGCCAGGGCTAAAAGAGCTTCTGAAACGGGTTGCGGATTTATGGAAGCGTGACCGTGAAAAACTGCTGAACGCCGGAGATCAGATTGTGGCAGCCATCAACCAGGGGCAGCCATCCGACGGGAATGAGCCAAATCGGGCGTTGCTGCATGAGGCATATGGACTCTTTCACAGACAGTTTGATTCAAAATGGGGCGGCTTTGGTTCTGCGCCGAAGTTCCCGGCCCCCCACAATCTATTGTTTTTAATGCGGTATTCTCTTTTGGAGGATGCGCCGGACGCCCTTCAAATGGCGCAAACCACTTTAGACGCAATGGCGTACGGCGGCCTTCAAGACCACATCGGCGGCGGATTCTCCCGGTATTCCACTGATGAAAAATGGTTAGTTCCCCATTTTGAAAAAATGCTTTACGACAATGCTCTATTGATCATGGCATATCTGAAAGCGTTTCAGCTCACCAAACTGGAACGGTATGCCGATACTGCTCGCCGTACGGCGGATTACATCCTTCGGGAGCTGACTGACGAACAGGGCGGTTTTTACTGCGGACAGGACGCAGACAGCGACAGCGTGGAGGGCAAATATTACGTTTTCACGCCGGAGGAATCGGAAGCGGTTCTCGGCAAAGAGGACGGGCAGGCATTTAACCGACTTTACGGAATCACAGCCGCAGGAAACTTTGAGGGAAAAAGCATCCCAAACCGCATCGGGCAGACAGAGGATGGCTGGCAGGCGAAGGATGAACGGTTGCAAAAACTATATCAATACCGTCTGAATCGCGTCAAGCTTCATAAGGATGATAAAATCCTGTTATCGTGGAACGCCTGGACGATCCTAGCGCTTTCGCAGGCAGGTCGAATTCTCGAGGATGATCGTTATCTGAATGCTGCAAGAAGGGCACAGCAATTTATTGAAAACAATATGACGGATGAAAACGGCCGATTGTATTTACGCTGGCGGGATGGCGAGGCGGCCCATATCGGGCAACTGGAGGATTACGCCGTTTACGCACTCGCCTTACTCGCGCTTTACCGCGCTGCCTTTGAGCCGGAATATCTGAATGAGGCGATCTGCAGAGCGCGGCAGATGATGGAGCTTTTCGAAGATCAGGAAAACGGCGGCTATTTTATCACTGCGTCCGACGCTGAGCGGCTGATCGCCCGTCCGAAAGAGACCTATGACGGCGCACTCCCCTCCGGCAATTCTGTTGCGGCAATGGTTCTGCAAAGGCTTGCCATGCTGACAGGCGAAACCGAATGGCGGGAGGCGGCTAACAGGCAGCTCCGGTTTATGGTGGGTGAAATCACCGGTTACCCGGCGGGCTCCAGCTTTGCACTACTTGCCATGGCGGACGCCCTTTACCCGCACAGAGAATTGATTTGCGCTGTAAACGGAAATGTGCCGTGGGAACTGAAAGCGTATCTGAAAGAAAATCCGGCAGATGAACTTCACATCCTGATCAAGACGGCCGATAACGCGGCGCTTCTTTCCCAATGCGCCCCCTTGACAAGGGATTATCCCGTACCGGAAGACGGCGCGGTCTATTATCTCTGTGAAAACGGGGCATGCAAAGCGCCTGTCATGAATTTTGAACAGTTGCAGTTGATTTCCTACCAAAGGGATTCAAACAGGCAATAGTCCCGGTGGAAGCCGAAATGCGGAATGAAAAGGCTGGTCGTTTCGTATTTCGGCCTCTATTTGCGTACATCGGTAAACAAGCGGAAACAGCGCCGCCTGATAGCCGCAAAGCCACGTTTACCGCGTTCTCAGCCTCGGCCGGCGGCAGCCAGCCTTCGCCCTGTGGCCTTGCAAAATAATTTGCGCACGGTGGCTTTTCAGTTTCTGATTGCTTTTTATCTCCCATATTCTCCAGATTAACTTTTTAGATTGAGTAAGGTGTTGTGCGATGTATTGCGAACATTGTAATAACATGATAAAATACAAAAACGTATCTTAAGAAAATGGGCAAAATGATGGTAAAGGGAGAGAAAAATACTGATTCTTTGTTGTTTATTGGTTGGCCTGCTGATAGGCGGGGCGGAATATTGGCTATTGCGGCGGGGAAAATGGTTCCTGGATTTACCTGATCGAATTTTCAAGGACACAGTCATTGTAAACCTTTTAACGATCGCAGTGATGAAATACCTTTTGAAGATTCCGAATGTGTTTTATATCAGCCGCCATGGCCCGTTGTATTTCCTGAAATACATATGCCTTGCCTTGTGTGTCGGCCTGGCGGTTCTGTTTGTGAAATGTATTCTGGAAGGCGTCCTTTTCTATGAGCATGAGGACAAAAAGCAGAAGGCCGGCATCACCGTGGGGAGGGTTGTATCCATTCTCCTGTTTGCGCTTGGTGCCGCAGCCTTTACAGCGACGATCTGGGGAAAGCGGACGTTTGGCGATATTACACCCGATCAGTTCCTGGTCAATTTAAAATCCCCAATTGTCGGCACCAGCTCGGATGTCGTGGTGACGGCCTTTGAAGGCCCTGTTTTTGAAACGGCGGTGCTGACGATGCTGTTTAGCATTTTTGTGTGCTCCGCCTATCGGCTGCTTTGGCGTCGCGGCCAGCAGGTGCATGTTATCTTTGGACGGATCGCGCGTCTGGTCGTCAGCATTGTGATATCGGTTGCGGTTTTGTGCGGCGGTGTTGCATATGGGTTTGAAAAATTCCAGCTGATGGACGTTTATCATGCTTACGTTTCTGATTCCAGCTATATCAAGGACAATTATGTGAGTCCCCGTGATGTCAAGATGGTTTTTCCAAAGAATAAACGCAACCTGATTCATATTTATCTCGAGTCGGTCGAAACCACTTATCTGTCCAGGGAACAGGGCGGCTACATGAAGACGAACCTGATGCCGGAGCTGACTGAGCTTGCAAAGGAGGGCGTTAGCTTTTCCCATAATAAGGACAAGTTTGGTGGGCCGAATCAGACGGTGGGCTCCAGCTGGTCGGTGGCCAGCATGGTGAATATGGAAATGGGCCTTCCTCTGAAGATTCCGATGGATGGAAATTCTTACGGCAAGTCCGGTAAGTTTTTGCCGGGCGCCGTTGCGATTGGCAATATCCTGAAAGCGCAGGGATATGAGCAGACGATCATGTTCGGCGCGGATTCCGATTTCGGCGGGCTTACGGCATTCTTCCAGAATCACGGCGATTTTAACTTTATGGATTATAAAGCGGTCAAGGCGAAGGGCCTGATCCCCAAGGATTACAAGGTGTGGTGGGGCTATGAGGACGATAAGCTCTACGAATTTGCCAAGGATGAGCTGACACGCCTTTCAAAGACCGGAAAGCCTTTCTACTTCGATATGGAAACGGCTGATACTCATTTCCCGGATGGCTATCTGAGCCCCCATGTCAAGGACAAGCACGGCAATCAATATGCCAACGTTATTTCGTATTCGACAGCCGAAACCGTCAAATTTGTCCGCTGGATTCAGCAGCAGGACTTTTATAAAAATACGACGATTGTCCTCACGGGGGACCACTGGAGCATGGACCAGAAATTCTTCCGCAATGTCGACAAGGGATACCGGCGCGCGATCTTCAATCTGTTCTTGAATGCGCCGGTGGAGGCAAAGAAGCCGTTTGAGCGTGAATTTGCTCCATTTGACTTTTATCCGACCATTTTGGCCAGCTTGGGTGTTCAGATCGACGGCGAAAGGCTGGCGTTGGGGACGAATTTGTTCTCCGGCGTACCAACGCTTGTGGAACGGGATGGCCTGGAAAAGGTGAATCAGGAATTGAAGGAACGAAGTAATTTCTATAATGATAAATTCATTTCCGAGCGGAAGAACAGCACGTTTAAAAATATGAATGTCACATACGAATAAGCACAATAGATCAAGTCATTCACCGGTCTTTGTACGGCGGGGCAATTGCGCCCCGCCGTTTTTCCATGTGTGAGAGAAAGCGCATAAAATTTGCGCAAAGGTACTCAGATATGATATACTAAAATATAGGATACAGGCGGTGCGGCTGCCTGTAGACTGCAATTTTTGAGGGGCAGAGAAGTCTGGGGGATTCGCTTCCTCCAAAGCGGAATTTGTGATGACCGGCAATCGCAGGGCCGCCTGAAAGCTTCTCGTGGCCGAGAGAGGGACGGTCGTTAGAATGGAGATCCAAAAAGAAAAATTTCCCGGTAAGGAGGCGGTCAAAAACCTCCTTGCTTTTTTGAAGTGGTCGGCGCTCGCGCTGGTTTCCGGCATTGTCATCGGATTGATTGGGACGGCCTTCCACTTTTGCTTGAATGGCGCGCTGCAATTGCGGCAGGCGCATCCATGGCTCGTCTGGCTGCTGCCGGCGGGCGGTGTGGTGATTACGGCACTGTATCGATGGAGCGGCATCAATAATGACCGCGGCACCAATTTCGTTTTGATCGCTGTGCGCGCGAATGAAAAGCTCTCCTTCAAGACGGCCCCGCTGATTTTCGTCACAACGTTTCTAACCCATCTCTTCGGCGGTTCCGCCGGCAGGGAAGGGGCTGCGCTGCAGCTTGGCGGCAGCCTTGCGGCTAAATTCGGTAGGATCCTGCATCTGGATGAAAAGGATGCGCGGATTTTGACGATGTGCGGCATGAGTGCGGCATTTTCTGCCCTGTTCGGCACGCCGGTAACCTCTGCGATTTTTTCCATGGAGGTCATCAGCGTAGGCGTAATGTATTATTCTGCAATCGTGCCGTGCGTGATCGCCGCCGTGGTTGGGGATCGGATCTCCTCCTTATTTGGAATCGCCCCCACGGAATTCGCCCTCTCCGGCGTGCCGGAGGTGACGGCGTTCGGCGTGACGAAAGTTGCGTTGCTCGGTGTATTGTGTGCGGTGCTGAGTATCCTGTTCTGCGTCTGCATGCACCAGTCCGCCGCGATTTATAAAAAGCTGATCCCCAATAAATACCTCTGTGCTGCTGTGGGCGGCCTGCTGGTGGCGCTGCTCACCCTGCTGGTAGGCACACGCGACTATAACGGTGCTGGCATGGATGTGATCGCGCGCGCGATTGCGGGCCAGGCGCGCCCGGAGGCCTTTGCGCTGAAAATCTTGTTTACTGCGCTGACGCTGGGCGCGGGCTTCAAGGGAGGAGAAATTGTCCCCGCTTTTTTTACGGGAGCAACCTTTGGAAACGTGATGGGGAAGCTTTTGGGCCTGTCGCCATCCTTCGGCGCGGGGCTGGGGCTGGTCGCACTCTTCTGCGGCGTGACGAACTGCCCGATCAGTTCTCTACTGCTCAGCGTGGAGCTCTTCGGCGCGAAGGGCTTCGGCTTTTTCGCGGTTGTAGTGGCAGTAAGCTTTATGCTTTCCGGATATTATGGGCTGTACAGTGAGCAGAAGATTGTCTATTCCAAGCTCAAGCCGGAATTTATCGATAAAAAGGTAGAATAATACACAAAAGGGGGAGGCTATTTTGAATCAGGAAAAGATTGACCGGATCAATTTTCTTGCGCGAAAATCGCGCACGGATGGCTTGACGGATGCGGAAAAGGAAGAACAGCTCGCCCTGCGGCAGGAATATGTTGCAGCCTTCCGCCAGAGCCTGACGAGCCAACTGGATCATACCTGGGTTGTCGACGAAACGGGGAATAAGCGCAGGCTCGAGCGGCGGCCGGGCGCACGCAAAAAAAGGACGTCATCCGCCCAGGATGAGCAGATGCCGCTGAAGCTCAAAATTGAAAAGAATGGGGAAGAGTCGGCGGATTAACCCGGGGGGAAAGGGATGAGAGCATGCCTGTCAGAAAACGTTATGTTATTTTAGCTTTGATCTTGGCGCTTGTATGTGCGCTGGCGGCTTTGTTTTCCGGCTGCGGGAATTTTTCGGAATCCGGCGAACAGATGTCGGCTGCTGTTTCGGAGGAGACAACGGTGGAGGGTTACCGCCGGATCACAGCGCAGCAGGCAAAGAAAATTATGGATAGCGGGAAGCCGTATGTCCTGCTCGATGTGCGCAGCCAAGTCGAGCACAATTTGAAATATATTGACGGGGATATTCTGATTCCCCACCGCGAGATCGAGGAAAAGGCGCCTGAGCTGCTTCCGGATAAAAATAAGACCATATTGGTTTATTGCGCCAGTGGTGTGCGCAGCAAAGCAGCAGCTCAAACGCTGATCCGGATGGGTTATACGAACGTGTATGATTTCGGAGCGATTACGGATTGGCCATACGGCGTGGTTGAGGAAAAATAGCATAGCTGCGCACTTGTGCACTGCGGTGGGTGGAGAAAAAACGCAATTTTACTCCCAATGATCGGGTGATGGTCCTTTTTCATTGCGGCCGGAGAGGCACACTGCTTTTCCACTGTTTCAAAATTTCTATAAAAAAGAGCCGCCCGCCCGCAGGCGTGCAGCTGGGATTGGCTGGAACCATGTTTCAATCAGCATGCAAAGGATGTTTCTTTGGTGCAGTTCTGGAGGAAGGTCAGAAAATCCGTTGCACGGATGTGCCGAGACGGCCTGACGCAACGGACGCTGCCCGTAATGGGACACCACTCCGGGACAACCTTGCCTCGCAGAAGCTGGCCGTTCGGGCGGGGTTGCACCGCTGGCGGATACCTGCATGTTATAGCACGCCGTCTGTTTTCCCGGCCCTCAGGACGATTTCGATGAGCAGCGCCGGGACAATGGCAGCGGAAAGTGTCTCCTTGCCGCAGACAAACAGATCGTTGCTCAGGATCATCAGGGCGTGATATTCCCCAAGCCTTCCGGCGCACAGGTATGTAACGAGGGAAGCGGTGAACAGCCCAAGGATGAGTAACCCGCCGTATTTCAGGAGCAGCTTTGGGAGACGGTGCATGGTATGTAGGGCTTCGTTGAGATCCAGTAAAATTTTTTGCATATCAATCAACTCCGACTCCATTATAGTCAGAGACGGATGTCCACGGCAATGGATAAATATTGGAACCTGTTTGAAAGGATGGTTTTTTTGATACGACTCGGCGCGTCAACCGCCTGTTTTTATCCGATGGAGACAGAAAAGGCCCTGAAGCATTTAGGCGAGTTGGGTTTTTCTGTTGCAGAGGTCTTTTTTAATTCGTTTTCTGAATTGTGCGGCCCCCTGCTGGAGGCAATCCGCCGGGAGCAGCAGGCCTATGGGATGCAAGTTGTCTCCGTACACCCCTTTACCTCCGGGACAGAGGCGTATTTCTTGTTCAGCGCCTATGAACGGCGGTTCCGGGATACGCTGGAATATTATAAGCGGTATTTTGACGCTGCGAATGCCCTTGGTGCAAAGATTTTGGTGATGCACGGAGCAAAAAGGGGCGCGTCAATTACGGAAGCGCAGTATTTCGACCGCTTTGGCGAGCTCGTGCGATTGGGCAAAGCGCAGGGGATCACGGTCTCGCAGGAGAACGTGGTACAGTTTGCTTCGGAATCCACCGATTTTCTCATTAGAATGCGGAGCGCACTGGGTGGGGATTTCCATATGGTGCTCGATATCAAGCAGGCGGTGCGTTCCGGCCTTGACCCGCTCGCGCTCGCGCGGCGGTTTTCTGGGGAAATCGTCCATGTCCATATCAGCGATCATCTGCCTGGTAGGGACTGTTTGCCGCCGGGAGAGGGTGCGTTTGATTTTGGCGCACTCTGTGATGTGTTGGAGCAGAGCGGGTATCAGGGGAGCTTTGTGATGGAATTGTATGCAGGGAATTTCGAAGAGGACAGGCAGCTGACGGAGGCGAAAGCCTTTTTGGAGAAGCTGTCAATATCATAAAAACTGGGTGCCTGCGCAAGCACCGGCTTCTTCTGGCCGTATCGGGTTGGACGAAGGTCGGCTTTCACATTGCTGATATTCAGATCAAATCGATACCGAACATTCAACCATTTTTTTGATGTTCCAGAGATACTGCTTGTCCAGATTTTTGAGAATATTTTCGATGGATTCATGCGTTTTGTATCTTGCAAGGCTTGCGAAAATTCAAATACCTATGGTATAATCAATAAAAAGTTGCTGGAAGTGATCAGTGTGAGATGTCCATTTTGCGGCTATGAGGAGAGTAAGGTCATTGATTCCCGACCCACGGACGAGGGCGAGCGGATTCGCCGCCGCCGCGAATGTATGCGTTGCGCAAAGCGCTTTACGACTTACGAGATCATCGAAAGCGTGCCGGTGGTCGTTGTCAAAAAGGACAAGTCGCGTGAAGTGTTTGACCGGGACAAGCTCTATAACGGCATGCTGCGTGCCTGCGAAAAGCGGCCCGTCAGTGCCGCTGCGCTGACCGCCGCGGTGGACGATATCGAAGCGTCCTTACAGAATTCGTTGGACCGCGAGGTGACCTCTACGCGCATTGGAGAGCTTGCGATGGAAAAGCTCAAGGAGATCGATGAAGTGGCGTATGTCCGCTTTGCGTCCGTGTACCGCCAGTTTAAGGATATCGATACCTTCCGGGAAGAGCTGATGAAGCTGAAGAAAGAAAAATCTGAATGAACACGCCAAGACCGTGCGGCCGTTTCTGCACGGTCCTTTCCTTTATAGGTCGTGTTTAGTATTGGATATGTACCCACGTATAAAATGATAACCCCGCCGGGCTGGCCACACTGAGCAGCCCGGCGGGGTTTTTCATGCTCCATCTGCTGGCTCAGCTTTTCGCTTGGCGGATGGAGTGCCATCCGGCGGCCTCCTCCCTCTTGGTGTCTGATGAAATAATAATGGGAGAATGCTTGAACGGTACCCCAAAATCAGCCTGCCGAAAGCTCAGAGAGCAATTGAACTCCCAATGGCGCCGAGCATCCGCGCTGCTCCGCTAATATTGGTCGTTGTACCGTAGAGCTTCAACCGGGTATAGGTCAGCTCGTCGAGCGAGCGCAGGGAACAGCCTTCATACAGCGCGGCGGCAAAGGCATCGTGGTCAATCCCGGAGGGGACAAGCCGTGTATACGCTTCCGGCAGCGCAATGGACTCTGCGGTTACGCCGGTATATCCGCCCTCGCCCTCTCTTGTGCTGAAAACAGCGCATTTCCGCCCGGGGAAGAAGCTTTCCGCAAGGCCCTCCGGCGCGATGACGACCGTACTGTCCTGCGCGCCGGAAAAGGTATCCTGAATCAGAAGCGTGGCCCCGTAATCCTCCATGGCTTGTTCTGCGGTCTGCTCATAGGCGACGGTGTTGTCTGTGACGACCCGAACCAGAGAGGCAAAGGGAAAAAGCCGGCCCGCCCGGTGTGCCAGCAGCCCTTTGGAGTCAAGCAGTGTAATGCATTCCTCTCCTGGAGGACTCTGTCTGCGGGAGAGCACCTCGCAGGCTGTGTTGAATAGGACGAGGGGCGCGAGCGCGGAAGGAAGAAACGGTTTGATCGGACTGTCCGCAGGTGGCACTAGCCCGGCTGGCAGCAGCATGCGGCCTGCGCACCGCCCTGCGCAGGCGGCGGCCTCTTCCCATGGAATCCGCCCTTTTCTGCGGGAGACTTCTACACAAAGGAAGGGTGCTCCGCCCTTGACCGCTACCTGCACCGCCTGCGTCTGCAGCGGCAGTATTTTTTCGCGGATTTTTTTCAGTATGCCGGTCTCCTGCGGCCGGACCTGCAAAACGGAAAACATGATGAACGCCCATCCTTTCGCCGTGTGTCAAAGCCAGTGAATATAGGAGCGGCCTTATGCCGGTTGTGTACGCATATATATGCCGCCACGGGAGAAAATATCCGGTTTTTCTCATCGGACAAAGTACGCACACGTCTTTTGTCGGACGGCGTATCATAGAATATAAGGCGGTTTCCGAATAAAATCCAAAAGGAGCGTAGTCCATGGAGAACCGAAAAAGGCGGCTATTCGGACTGTGCCTTGCATGGGTGATTCTGATGGCGGCAGGTACGCTCGCTTTTCAAGCGCAGAAAGCGGTGCTCACCGGAAGCCAGACACAGCCGGGTCAGAAGCTGCCGATCATCATGTATCATAATATTTCACCCAATGCGAGCCTGCAGGGGAAATATACCGTTTCCGTCAAGGAATTCGAAAGCGATCTGCTCTATCTCCGGGAACGGGGATTTACGCCGATTCTGACGGCGCAGCTGCTGGAGCATGTGAAGCAGGGCAAGCCACTGCCTGATAAGCCGGTTATGATCACCTTTGACGATGGTTTTGAAAGCTTTTACGCCTATGCTTTCCCACTTTTGCAAAAATACGATATGTGCGCTATTGTGGCAGTCGTCGGGCAATATGCGGATACTTATACCAGGACGGAGGATCACCATCTCAATTATTCCTACCTGACCTGGCCGGTCATCGGGGAGCTCAGCCGCAGTGGGCTGGTGGAAATCCAGAGCCATACCAATAATATGCATACGATCACCGCCAAACGGCGCGGCTGTACGATTAATAAGGGAGAGAATAAGGCACGCTATCAGGAGATCCTGCGCAAGGATCTCCAGCTCAATCAGGAAAAAATCAAAAAGGCGACCGGAAAAGAGCCAACGGTGCTCGCCTATCCCTATGGCGCGCATTGCAAGGCTTCCAAGGAGGTCCTTAAGGAGATGGGGTTTCAGGCGGCGTTTACCTGTGCTGAAAAGGTGAATGTGATTCCGGAAGACAAGGAGAATACGGATTGGCTCTATACGCTGGGAAGGTATAACCGTGCGCACGGCGCGTCGTCACAGGCGTTTTTAAAGCCGATCCTCGATCAGGCGGAATCCGGATAAGACTTAGAACGGCGTTGCGACAGAGCAGTCACAACGCTTCAGCCTGTCAAAAAAGGATATCATTTCGTCAAAATGAACAAGAACAATTTCGTAGGATTTCTCCATTAAGCTTACCTTTTTGATTTCCTTGACAAGGGAAAAAGAAATTGGAACGCGCTCAGGCCGCGCGGGCCCTTCCTTTTCCGCTCGGCCGGA
>ERZ781272.1105-NODE-1105-length-11410-cov-3.110260_pt1 | contig 11410 bp, 17 predicted proteins | sample MGYA00375850_ERZ781272 | MGnify/ENA primary metagenome ERZ781272 (study PRJEB29790, sample SAMN06051246) | human gut metagenome | host: Homo sapiens | place: USA: Cincinnati, Ohio | collected 2013-06-21 | study: EMG produced TPA metagenomics assembly of the Gut...
TTTTTTCTGGGAGCTGCCGCGGCCGGTTTCTTTCTTTTTCGGCTTTTCCGTCGGCATGAAAAACTTTGATACCTCGGCAGTCTTCCCCGCCCGCCAGACCCGTGCAATCCATTTCCCTCGCATATCCGCATCCGCCTTTCTGGTGTAAAAATATAATCAAAGTCACGCGCACCTCCGCGCGACAAACCTTTCCCTTTTTTCCTCCCCGCAGGGTGGACACAAAAAACATTCGTTCTATCCTGCCCCGCAGGTTCCCGAACAAATGTTCAGTCCCTGCGTATTCCCGTCAATTTGCTTTCGCGCCAGACTTAGCCCCTTAAAAGTCCCACAAAAAACGCATACGCGTTTTTGCTTCTTTTTCTAATTTATAATGTAGAAACTCAGAATCGAGGCGGATATCCATCGATTGGACCTCCGCCCCGGTTCTCAGCTCCTATTTCTTCGATTCCCGAAAGTCGCTCCCTGCCACCACGCTCATCCGTACCCGAACGATTTTGCAGGCATGTACAATGTCTGTGTCCCTCTCCACCCGGAGCGCTCCGCACAGCAGCGCCTTTTTAATCACATCCTCCGTCATGGCCTGTCCGATTTCATCCATTTCTTTCAGGTCAGTACCGGGCGGAACTTCGCATTCCGCCACCAGATCCATATTTCTCTTCAGTTCTTTCTGCATTCGCAGAATGTTAGCCGCCGCCTCTTTCAGCAGTTTCCGCTGCTCCTTGTCCCGCTGACGCAACGCCAGATTCATATTTCCCCACATCTCAATCAGCTGTATGGCCCCCAGCAGCATCTCCCGATACGGCGCATTTGCTAAGGCGCTTACGCCTCTGGCCTCCTCGCGCATCCTTTCCAGAAGCTCCTTTTCGTTCACAATCACCGATGATTCCTCCTCGCTTTTTCAAGTTCCTCTATCCTTTTGGGCGACACCATCCAGTTTGCATAGGTCATCTTGTTCCGCCGTGCCTGAATGGAATCCCATGTCAGCTGATTCATGTTTTCTTTCTTTCCCATCTCACCACTCCTTCCACCGGTGCCGAAGCTCGTTCACACTGGTGAGATTTTGCATAACGAAGATATTTCCCTCCGAGCGTCTCACCTGTAAAATTGTATGTACCCACGACGGCCACGGAGGACCCACCCGAATTGTCCGCGCTGAGACCATGATTTCCTGAAGTTTCCGCGTCATTTCAATTTCCAACCCACTGTCAATTGCCGTCTGGAGGGTGCGTAGGTCATTTTCTGATAGTAGATTCAGGGCTTGTCCACCTCCTGTTTCAGCCAAGCCAACTGCCACTTGTAACTCGCCTGCGGAATCTCGATCAGTTCGGTGTCAATGCCCGAATCTTTCAGTTTTTCTAAAAGCATGTGGTCTTTGGCGGACGCAGTTCCGCAAAACAACTTGTACAGCTCCTCATCATTCATGACCCGGATGCGATCTGCGTTGGCTGGAAGTCTTTTGGTCCTGTGCTTATGGATTGGCGTTCCGAGAGGCGTGTAGTCAAAACATTTTTGGCAGACAAGGCTTTCTTTGTTGTATGGCGCTCTTGCGCATGTTGTGCATTCCGGCATAATCAACTATCCTTCCGTGCTGGCGGCCCCAGATACTGACAAATCATTCTATCCACTTGAGGCTGCCAGTCATATCTCAGCCTACTCAATAGTAACCTCCTGTGTATTCTCACATATCCTATAACGTGCGGCGATCAACATAGCCGCATCTTCATATTCCACGGGTTCTAATCTCCAAAAAATATGCAGACCTCCTCTTTCCTTTTGACAGCCCCAGAAATGGGGCGTCTTTTTTCTTCTGTGAGCTGCCGCGTCTCGTATCAGGGCGCGGGTATCAACAAATCATCCCCCAAAACTATGTCATAGGTTTGTATTGCGTACAGTTTCAAAGAATAGTTTCTTTTTCGCGTGACATACTAGGGATACATTGATAATTGAGGTGACAAAGATGTTTAAGCACGAAAAAATGCTGTTTCATCCAGTAGGCGTTGAAAAACCAAACCCACAGTACGCCGTTCTTCTTCAGGAGCAGCTGGGTGGAGGAAACGGCGAATTAAAGGCAGCCATGCAGTATATGTCTCAGAGTTTCCGCATCAAGGATCCAGAAATTAAGGATCTGTTTCTGGACATTGCAGCTGAGGAGCTTGGCCATATGGAAATGGTGGGGCAGACAATTAACCTGCTCAATGGCCACGATGTAGACGCAGATGCAGTGTGCTCTGGAGAAATCCAGAGCCATGTGATCCTTGGCCTCACCCCCGGGCTGATCAATGCCTCGGGTTATTCTTGGACCGCCGACTATGTAACTGTGACTGGAGATCTGTGCGCAGATCTGCTGTCCAACATTGCCTCTGAACAGCGAGCAAAGGTGGTGTATGAGTACTTGTACCGGCAAATTAAAGACAAGAAGGTGCAGGAAACCATTGACTTCCTTCTAAACCGGGAGGAAGCGCATAACGCAATGTTCCAGAAAGCCTTTAACAAAGTGCAGAACACCGGCTCCAACCGAGATTTTGGCACTACTAAGGCAGCAAGAATGTATTTCAGCATGTCTGAGCCTTCTCCTGAAAATAGTCCTTTTCCTGACGAAAAGGTAACGCCGCCTAAATTTCAATCGTAATGAGCATCGACGCATCGTTCTATGAGAGAATCCGTCCGTTATACCGGGCGGATTTTTTCTCCCCTCGCGCCTGTCAGCAATCTTTTTACGCACGCACCCAATCCTCGAATCCTTTTTAGCTTCATCCTCCCCCGGCGGTGCTAAAACGGATTCCCCCATTTCTCAATTAAATAGGCCCTCCCCTCTGTGTCCGCGTTGTGGTAATCCTCGTACATGTCCTCCGTCCACTGGGGCTTCTTCGCCGACGGCAGCTTCTTCGTCCGGCTTTGCTGCTCCCGGCAGAAGTATGTGATTGCCATCGCCATCACATAGTCGTCGTGCTCCCCAGCCTCCGCCTCCGGGCGGAGCTTTTCATTGTACACAAAGTGCGTCATTTCCCGTAAAGCATCTTTGCTTTTCACCCATTCTGGATGCTCGTCTATGATGGTTTTTAAATTATCCAGAATCACGGGCCGGGTATGTCTCGTCGTCGCAAATCCATATTTCTCGCTGAGCCGGTGGGTGTAGCTGTCCACGCTCTTTTCCCGAACGTACAGCTTCGGATACCGCCACAGCTCCAGCGTCATGGAAACATAGCTGTTAAAGTTGGTTTCCACCGCGATCAGCGCATCGTTGTAAAAGCGTCCCAAACACCAAACCTGCCGGGTAAACAAAATGGTATTCTTTTCAATGCGCATCTCCGCCACCTGCTCCCCGGTCGTATTGTCGATCACCCACGCGATAAAACGGTCGCTGCCGTCTCCTGCGGTGTCGCAGCCCATCGCATAGGGAACTCCAGCCTCCGGCAGCTTCCACAGCCGAATGTACCCGCCCCGCTTATCGCTTCGCCACTTTTCTCCCACCGGTTTTCCGTTTTCCTCTTTTGGCTCAACATATGTAAAGTGTCCTATCTTCACAGGTTCCGGTACAGACTCCAGCAGCAAAACCAGCTTTTGATTGTCAAAGAACGGCGTACCGGAGAACAGGAACGCTTCTTCCGCGCAGCTCGGATACTCCGCCGGAAACATTCCCACTTCCCCGCCGCGTTGGTTTTTGACCCCCCCCCGCCGCCACATCAGCTGCTCCTCTTCCAGCCCATATGCCGCCGCCAATTCCCGTTCTTCCTCCGTAAATTCCGTTCCCGGTGTCACAGGCTTTCGGTATTCCGGTTCCTCGAACCATGGGGAGAAAAACGGGACCCAGCCGTTTTCTCCCTTCTCAGCTCCATCCCACAGCGTTTTAAAATAGTTGTAGCCGTTTGGGGTGGACTCGATCACCGCCATGGTGTTGGGATCGTCCGGGATGGCCTGCATCAATCCCAGCAGCGTCTTCTCCGGGTCCCCCGGCCAAAACGCGAATTCCGAAGCGTGAAGATTGGTCAGCGTCTCGCTTCGTCCGATACCACCAGCACCTGCTGTCACGCAGCGGATCGAACTCATCAGCCCCGGATTTGCCTCTTTCTCCGCTGCGTTTTTTGTGGGATTCTCAAACACCAGTTCTTGGGCATTATTGGCCTTGCGCATTGGCTTCACCGCCGATGGAGATGCGTCGTAAAACAATTTGTTCATTCGGAACAGCCCTGCCGTGGAGTCGTCCCGATGGGCCACGATCATGGTCCGCACCAGCTTCCGCGTGGCGGAGTCCTGATACATCATCGCTTCTACCAGCGTGGAAAAGCCCAGCTGCCGCGCCTTCAGGATCAAAAGGCGCACGGGTCTTCCTGCCTCGTGTTCCCGCTTGATGACCTTATATAGCCGGCTCTGTGCGGGTTTTAGTTTTAATCGTATCAATTTGTTTTTCTTGTCTCGAATCATCAGGCAGTTTTCGATGTATTCCTTTGGATTCCTCAAATTCATGTCTGCCTCCCAATTGAAAGGATATAAAACTTAAACCTGCAAAAAATACAAACGAGGTGATTTAAATGCCAAAAGATAGTCAGCTTGACCCAAAGCCTATCCGTGAGAAAAAGGCTAAGGGCGGCCCGACATTTGCCCAAAGCGCTCTTGACGGCGAGGGCCGCAACGACAAAAAGCAGTCAGGAAATCGTCACAAGCCCGGCGACGACAAACGGTAATCTTTCAGCCCCGCCACAAAGGCGGGGCCTCTTTATGGGTTCAACTTTCCAGACCCAAAACCACATATCCCTCTTTGCAGAATCGGGGGTCGTTCAGAATGTACTTGATTCTCCGGGTCAGCGTTTTTCCGGTGCTTCCCTCTGCGGTCCACTCTTCCAACTCCAGAAGATCTCCCACCTGATAGTCCCGGTCGTTCCACCGCACTTCAAAATCCTTCAGGCCGTTCATTGAATCAGCAAAATACTTCGGCTCGGTTTTTACCCTGTGCAGCATCTTCCCCACCGGCTCTTTTTTCTCCAGCAGAAAACTCACGCCATCTCCCCCATTCTCTCCATCGCGGCGTGGATTGCCTTTTTCAGCTTCTCCGCCTTCTCAGGGTTTGCGTTGCCCACGGCTTGCAACGCCCCGATCATGGCATTGAACTTGTGCTGCCACTCTTCATAGAGAAACTGAAACGCCTGCGTATCCTTGTCCGCCGCGGCCAGCTGACGACGCAGCTCCTCCGCCGCTCTGTCCGCCGCGTCCGCCTTGGCTTCTGCCGCCATCAGGCGGGCGTTTGCATCCTTCACCTTTTCTTCTGCCGCAGTCTCGGCCTCTGCCCGGAGCTTGTCCAGTTCTTCCTGACTCGGCTTTTCCACGGCCACTTCAACCGGCCGTTTTTTCAGTTCCTCCAGCTGCTTGGAAAGTTCGGCCTTTTCGGCTCTGGCGTTTTCCGCCTCCGCTTTGGCTTCCTGTTCCTTTTTTCGCAGGGTCTTCAGCTTTTCTTCCAGACCGTCCGATTTCACCTTCAAAGCGTCCAGCTTGGCGGACTCTTTAGCCACGGCAGACTCCTTTTCGGTTTCCGCCGCCTCCATGCGGCTTTTCAATACCTGCATGTCAGCCTCCATCTTGGCCCTGCTCTGTTCTGCGTTCTCCGCTCTTTCCTTTGCCTCGTCCCGCTCCCGGATGGCCTTTTTCAGTTCCTCGCCCGTCATGTCCTCCACGGACTTCTCAGTGCCGTTTACAACGTGTTTTTCCGCCGCAAATTTCTCTCGCTCAAATTCCGGCAAAGCCAACAGCGCCAATGCTTTGGTGGCTCCCAAATCCGCAATTTCTGCGGATTTTGAATACTCCCGCGCAAGGCGCATGAAGTTCTGTGCATTGCGCTCGGAGATGTCCACTTTTTCCCGCAGCCAGTCCAGCCAGCGTCCATGCTCCACTAGCCCCTTTCCCTTGTCCCCCCCCTTCCCTATCTCGATAATGGCCACCCCCGCCTGCCGTTTGTAAAACACGATTTCTTCCGTGATAACATCCAAATCCCGTTCTTCCGGCTCCGGCGGCTGATTCGTCATGCCGAATTGCCGTGCCAGCATTGCGCCGTCACCCTCCTCGTCGTCCAGCCCCAGTTCCGCCGCGACTCGCTTTGCTTCTTCCATGCTCATGCGATCTGCACCTCAATTCTTTCTTTGTGAGAGCGCGGTATAGCCGGCTCTCCTTTTTTGTTCCGTCTGCTGCCATTGGCTACCCAGTCCAGCCACGGGTCCAGAAAACTCTTATAGACCTCCCTCGGGTCTGGCGCAAAGCGCCCCTTTGTCGTATATAGCCCCTCGTTCTTATATCCGTGAATTTGTACCAGCTTGCTCCCGTTCATCTCAACGGTCAGGAACGGTGTATCCGGCGCAGATTCTTTTCTGAGGAACAGGATGGTAACCGCACCGCTGATATGTCGGTCCGCGTATCCGCCCACGCAGTGCTGCAAAACCTTCCCCTCCGCCACGATTTCTTCCCGATTCTCCGGCACCCGGATCATCAGGCCCTCCGCCGCGTAGCCGTAGCGCTTTTCCAGTTCCTTTTTCCGCTCAGCATAGGCCAGCAGCGCATGCCGTTCCTTTTCCGCCTGCTCCTTCTGCTGCTGTCGCATCTGCTTTCGGCGCTGTGCTTCCAGCCGCTTCCGGTTTTGCTCTGTTGTCTCCTCATGCGCGGTCCAAAGATCCTTCGGGAATTTCACGTCTTCCCGATAAATGCGCAGTTCCATTGCTTCCGCCGCGGTCATATAGTCCTTCCATGTCCGAAAGGCCATGCCAAAGGTGCGCTCTCCGTCCGCCTGACGCTTCAAATAGTGGGTCAGCGCTTTAATGGTGGTTCCGTACTCCCTTGTCAGCTTAGGCAGCTCCTTTTCGGCCGCCCAGCCCAACGCGTCCTCAATCCCCTGACAGTCCGCCATGGTCAGCCCGGTCCCCTGCTTCTTCGCCCGTTTATACAGCGTCATGACAGACATGCTTTTCCGCGTGGACATAAAGGCCTTCAGTTCCCCGCCGTCCAACCGAAACGCCTTGCGCGGGTCCTTTTCGCCCCACACAATGTTGGCAGCGTTTTTCTTTTTTCTCTGTATCCAGTCGTCCAGTACGTCCGTCATGCCCGCCTTTTGAAGCATCTCCACGTTTTCCGGATACTGCGCCGCCATGGCTAAAAAGCGCATCAGGTTATTCCAGCCTGCCCTATATCCGCTCTTGCACACTGTAAAGTCAATATACTTTAAGAAGCTTTGTTTCAGGCACTCCAGACCAATCACTCGATAATCGTCGTATCGGAAAAACCGCCCCCCCGCCCTTCGGGAGGGTTTTTGTAAAAACCCCGTCCCCCCGTTTGTACCAGACATCGCCATAATAGGTGTGCGCCCACTGCACCGCCTCGTTCCTTCGGAAGCGGTAAACGTAGGTCGCCATGTACAGCGGCTCCGCCGCCCAGTTGCAGGCATAGTCCTTGTTGGTCCAGTACGCCTGAGCGTAAATCGTCTCCCCGTTGTCCGCCGTGCTGAGAAAGATCACGGGAATATATGTCTCCAACTTCTTGCAGTTTTTTGCGGTTCCCTTGGCTTTCAGTTCCACGGGCTTCCCACAGAACGGGCAGGAAATCTCGTCGCCATGGCTGGAATGAATCGCATACCAATCCGCGGATGTGATTTCCCTCATATTGTCCATGCTCAAAAGCCGCCCCTGCTGGTGGCAGCAACTGCTCCAGAATTTCCGACCGCCGCCGGATTTCTCATAGAATAGGTAGTGTTTGTAGTAGTCATTCACGGTGTCCAGCTCTTCCTGCTTCAGCCCCGGGAATTCGTCAAAGGCCTTTTCTTTGCCCTCCTGCACTGTGATTTTCATAGGCTCCGTTCTTTTGTGTTCATACCCCATCTTCGCACCTCACAGAAAATCCGACAGGTTCAAAGAAATCACCTCATGCTGTGCCGTTGGCGTCTTCGGTTCCACCGATTGCTCCACGCTGGCACAGAGGTTGATTTTCATGTTCAGCTGAATATCACTGCCCGGAAAATAGAACTGCACTGCCTTCCGGTAGATTTGGATATCCGGCGTGTGGTTTTGAGCGCCTTTCACCGCTGCCTTCAGCGCGTCTTCAAAACTCCCACCCTGATAGACGGCCTGCGCAAATTCCCCGTCCTGACGGCAGAAATCGCACAGTACCTCCAACAGCGGCTGTTTCACCACGTTTCCGTACTTATCCGCTTTCGCGGTTTTATACTCGCTTTCCAGCTTCTTGATTGCCAGCTCCGTCATAGAATCTCCTCCTGCCCATCGTCTTCCTCAGGCTCGTCCACCACGTCCGCCCAGTTGTGGCAGCTCAGATAGTCCAGCATTTCCTGCTGGCTGTCCTTCGCCCCTCTGGACAGAGCAAAGACCTTTGCCTCCCCATCAGTCAGGATCATTCTCCGGCCGTCCGTCATCCGCTCCAGCAGGTCTTCATCAAACGGGAAAATGAGGTCGGTCATTTCCGGCGAGAACAGGCTGCACCGCCCGGAGCTGTCCTGCCAGATCAGCTGCTCTCCCAGCCACAGGCACGTCTTCCGGCAGGGCACCATATCCGAAGTCTCGGTAAATACGCTGGCAAATGTCTTCTCCAGTTCCCCGGCCATCTCCAGCTGCACCCCGTCCTTCTGCACCTTCACCGGCTTTCCCGGCATCTCGCCGGTGTGGCTCACGATCTGAGCCTTCAGGTCCTTTCCGGCTTCGCTGTACGGCAGGGCCACCGCCCATTGCATCCCATTCAGCATCAGCCATTCGACTCCACCCCGCATCAACGTCCCCACGCGATAGCCCGCGCCTTTGAAATTGACTCGCATCTGGCGAATCAGAGACTTTTCATTGATCGGCATTTTTACCGCTCCTTTCCTGCTTTCTGTGCTTGTACCGATTCTTCATGTACTGCTGCAAATTCCGCTCGTCGTCCCGTGCCTTCTTCTCGCACAGATCGCACCGCTTTGCCGTCCCAAAGAAATACTTTCCGCACTGCGGGCACACGCCTTTTACCGCTGGCTTTTTCTGCTTGCATTCGCACTTTGCGGCTACCTCCGGCCACGGGACGCCCCAGAACTCGGCGGCGGCCACCGTAGCCATCTCCCAGTTTGGAGCGTTCACCCACGCGTCGGTGTGTCCCTCACAGGAGATAATCCAGAACATTAGGTCTTGTTTTCTGGCCATATTCAGATCTCCTTTCTGTGGTGTACTCCCCGAATCGTCCGCCGGATGGCGGTCTTTTTGGTTTCTATATAGTCCTGTTTCCAACGGCTTTCCCGATGGGCCGCTTTCTTTCGCTCCGTCTCCCGTTCCACTGCCCCCAAATACTCAGGGCAGTCTCCGTGGCAGGTTGGCGTCCGCTCCGTGCAGCCCCAGCACGGCCTCTCTTTTGGCCCCTTCATTGAATGGCTCCCTCCGGTACCCAATAAACGGTTGCCGATCTCACGCCGTTTTGGATCGCCTGCTCATAGTCTTCTATGTAAATGTCCACTGCGTTTCCGGTAACTCCCGTATCTGTGGCCACGTACCATTCCCGGTTCCCATCCGGCCATTCCACGCAAACATCGCTCATCAGAGGGATCACATCCGCATCCACTCCGATGGTCACTCCCGCGCATACCGGAAACCCGCTGGCGGTAATTCCATCGTCTTTCCCGCATTCCGCCGTGCTGGCGGTGTACCATGTCACCCTCGTATCTGTCAGTACATTTCCATGATCTCTGGCGCAGCCGATCAGCGCGTCCTCAGTCCCCTCATTTTCGTATCCCTCGCTATAATCGGCCTCGAACTCTGAAAGCTCCTTCACTTGGATTTCGTCCACGCTCTCCGGTACGTCCATCCCCGCCGCAATTCGTTCCCAGCTGAAAATCTCCGCTGCGGCTGCCCGCACCGGCTCCATCCGAATGAGAGCCGCCCCCAAAACTGCCGCCAGAAGCAGAAGGAACAAAAGCCTTGACAATTGCCGCGCCAAAAGCTCCTGTTCCCTCTTGTACCGCTCTCCCGTCTTCTTTCTCTCCGCGGCGCGGCGCTCTCTTTGCGCTTCCACCACGCAGTCTTCAAATCTTTTCATACGGCCTGTCCCCTTTAAATGTAATTTCTTCCGAACTCCCGAATAAAGTCCTCGGTGGTCCACCCCATCTGCTCCATCAGCTTCCGCTGGCCGTACTCGTGGAGCTTCTGCATCGTCTCTGGGTTCCGATGCACGGCCTCTTGTCCGTTTTCGTGACAACGGTCGTGGCACAGGTAGACCACCGCACCGAACTCTTCCGATTTCTTCCGGTTGTACCCGCCGAAAATGTGGTGCTTGTCCAACGGGTCCGCGCAGCCGTTCCGGCCGCACAACCAGCAAACCTTCGGTTTGTCCGGCTTGATTTTGCGGGTTCTCACCTTGTTCTTCCGGGCCGACATGCTCTTGGGATACATCATCGCGATTTCCTCCCCTTCAACCATTTGAATCTTTGGTATATACTGGGCATATCAGCGCAAAGCCTGCCGGATGGTACGGGAGTGATATGTCTTCTTTTTCTTCTTTTTTCCATCCGACTTTCCATCGCGTCTGACACACGCGATGAACCAGCATGACATCGGCGCGCCTAGCCTTGCACACCGTGCAGGCGTTACCCCGACCACTGTCCTTCGCTGGACACATGGGACTTGCTGCCCTTGCTTTAGAAACCTTCGCAAAATTGCCAAAGCGCTTTGTGTCTCCACAGATTACCTCTGTGGCTTAGAACAATAATCTGACCACTCCGGCAGACTCTGCGCTGATATGCCCGTGGGATAATTACATCAGGCCCCGCTTGATAAGCTCCTCACACTTGGCCACAATGGCCGCTCTGCGCTTCTCCTGAGCTTCCTCTGTGACGCAGGGATCGTGTACCGTCACATGGGCAATGCCGTTCTTTGGCCCGAAGTCCACCGTGTATTCCGTTGTAATGTAGGTCTTTTCCATGTGGCGTCACCTCCCTGCATCCTATTGGCTCTCCGGGTTGTCCTATGTCTTGCTCTCTCCTGCCCGCCGGTGCTATACTGGCAAAAAGGAGGGATTAATAATGTCTGAAATTCATGCCAACAAAATGGATGATCTCTATTCTTACTTTGAGCAAGGTCTTGCTCTCGCTTGGGCGCAAGCGCATTTAAGCGTTTACATGCAGGAAAACCCGTCCTGTACAATATCTGAAAAATCCGACTACTTCCTAGAAGCGGTCGAGGGAGGTCTTAGCCTCGCCCTCGAATTTCGAAAGCAAAACGGCTGACTGATCCATCGCGCTGCGATAGGCTTCCTGTGCCATATCACAGGCCAACTTCAATTCTTCCGTATTTGCCCCTTGCTCTGCCGCTGCCTCAATCAGCGTCCGGGCGAGGGGCTTTACTTTTGGATAGCGCTTTATCAGTGGTGTGTAAACGCTCATGCTTTTCACCTCAATTCAACCTATGCTATT
>ERZ781272.1107-NODE-1107-length-11393-cov-3.300582_pt1 | contig 11393 bp, 5 predicted proteins | sample MGYA00375850_ERZ781272 | MGnify/ENA primary metagenome ERZ781272 (study PRJEB29790, sample SAMN06051246) | human gut metagenome | host: Homo sapiens | place: USA: Cincinnati, Ohio | collected 2013-06-21 | study: EMG produced TPA metagenomics assembly of the Gut...
GGGAGCCCCAGTTTTGAAAGACCGTGGCCAGCCCGTTGCCGCTGCCATCCGCCACAGTGACCTTGCAGCCGATGGTGACGGCGTCGTTGTCTGCGGCGTTCTCGTCCACCACCACAGCGTGCTGCAGGACTTCCTCCAGCTCCGCAATGCGGGAGTACAGTTTGCCCTGCTCGTTTTTTGCCTCGTCATATTCGCTGTTTTCGCTGAGATCGCCGAAGCCGCGGGCGATTTTGATCTGCTCTGCAACCTCGTCACTGCGGGTGGTTTTTAAAAAATTCAGTTCTGTCTGCAGCTCGTCGAGACGGGCTTGGCTCATCCTGTATTCGTTGCTCATCGGTACAAGTCCTTTCTGCTCCCCTATATTTTCCTTATGGATGTCCACAAGGATTCCAGCTTAGTCATGACACAATATTATAGAGTTTCCGAAACCCAATGTCAAGCGGTTCCGTGATACTGAGGACAGTTTAAAGGACATGGGATGCACAAATGCGAAAACCGTCGAAAAACGGTTGCAAAATTATAGAAAAATGATATACTGAAAAAAGAAATAGGCGGAGGAAATATCGGATAGCTTTTGGTGAAAACGCTGCAAGCCAATGCGATTTAAAGGCAGAGGCGGATATTGTGCGGTGCTGCCTTAAGTGCGATACAGTTTTGAAAAGAAAGAAAAGGGACAACTCCGGCGGCGAATGCCGCCGCACAAAGTCGAGAGCCATAGCGCGAGCAGGTGGCGGCAACTGAAGAGTTGGGAAAGCGCCTGTCATGCGGCTGACAGGCGCTTTTTGCGCACCGTCATGGCATTGACGGACCTTACCGGTTCTCCGCAATGAAGGGCCCAGTCAGCAGGTGGGCGAGGACTCTCGGAATTTTACTGCGTATGCGTTTCCGTCAGGAAGGGCATCTGCAATGCTCTGGAGGGGTTAGTAATGGCGGAACAGACGGGAAAACCCGTGGTTCTCGTAGTGGATGATTCACGAACAAATCTCAAGCTGCTCCATGAGATATTTTCTAAGGAATATCAGGTGGAGCAGGCGGAAAACGGTCTGCAGGCGATGGCTATTTTAAGACGCGTGGCGGATGTGGCCGCCGTGATTTTGGATATAAAAATGCCGGAACTGGACGGCTACGGCGTGCTGCGGGCCATGCGAGCGGACGAGCAGCTTCGGGATATTCCGGTTGTGGTAGACACCGGCAGCGACGACCTTGAAAGCCAGCTCAAGGCGCTGGATTTGGGCGCCTTGGATGTGCTGATCAAGCCGTTCAATCCGCAGATCGCCCTGCACCGGGTGCGCAATCTGATCAACCACCGGGAAGCCGGACAGCAGGCGGCGCGCAACCGCGTTCTGGAAGAGCAGCTTCGCCAGTCTGAGATTGATGAGAGGACGGGAATCCTCAATAAGAAGGCATTTTGCCGCAAAACCGCTGAATTGCTGGCAGCTCACCCGAATAAAAGCTATGTGATCCTGCGCTGGGATATTGATCGCTTTAAAATTTTTAACGATACCTTTGGCGTACCTGCGGGCGATATCCTGTTGAGTGAAATCGGGCAGATACTCTGCAACAACGCCAAACCGGGAACGACTTGCGGACACTGGGAAGCGGATCACTTTGTCCTTTGCGTGGAGGCGGCGCAGTTTCAGGCGTATGAGTTTATAACGGAACTAAACCGAACGATTGGTGCGCTCAACTCCCTGTATGACGATTTCGATTTTGTCACCCGGGTAGGCGTGTATCAGGTAAATGACCCGACAATCGACGTGTCGCTGATGTGCGACCGGGCGCTGCTGGCGCTGCGCTCTGTTAAAAACAACTATTTGGCGCGCGTGGCGTTTTATGACGATTCCATGCGTGCGTCGCTGCTGGAGGAGCAGGAGATTCTTCAGGAGATGGAACGCGCTTTGGCGCAGGGGCAGTTTGTCGTGTACTTGCAGCCGCAGTATGACTATGCTGCGGGAACTCTCGACGGCGCAGAGGCGCTGGTGCGGTGGCAGCATCCGAAAAAGGGACTGATTTCTCCGGGAAAATTTATTCCTGTCTTTGAGCGAAATGGTTTTATCAGCAACGTGGACGAGTATGTCTGGGAACAGGTGTGCCGTATGCTGCGCGGATGGCTGGATGACGGAAAGCCAATTGTGCCGATTTCGGTTAATATTTCGCGGCGGGACATCTATCGGTCCCATCTATGCGAACTGCTTCAAAATCTTGTAAAGAAATATCGGCTTGCACCTGAGCTTCTTCGTTTGGAGATTACCGAGTCGGCGTATATGGACAATCCCGACCAGCTGATCGAAATTGTCAACGAGCTGCTTGCAGCGGGCTTTACCGTGGAGATGGACGATTTCGGAAGCGGTTATTCCTCGCTCAACACGCTGAAGGATGTGCCGGTGCAAACGCTGAAGCTGGACATGAAGTTCCTTGAAAAGAGCATGAACGACACGAGGGGCGGCAACATCCTTACATCGGTTATCCGCATGGCCCACTGGCTCAAGCTGCCCGTGATTGCCGAGGGCGTGGAGACAAAGGCGCAGGCGGATTACCTCAAAAGCATCGGCTGCACCCATATGCAGGGCTACTATTTTGCAAAGCCGATGCCGGTGAAGGAATTTGAAAAGATTCTTGCTTCCAGTACGCTAAAGGGCGGCAACCAAAAGTGCTTTTCCGACGATATTGAGGGCGCGGAGAATTTTCTTTCCGCCTCTACGCAGGCGACTCTCTTGTTCAACAGCTTTGTGGGCGGGGCGGCTATCATCGAATATGACGGCAGTAATGTGGAGGCCCTGCGCCTAAACGACAAATATTTTGAAACGCTGGGCGTCACGCGTGAGGAGTATGCGGGCAAGCAGCTCCATCTGCTGGATCGCTTTGACAAGGAAAACCGGGCGATTCTGGTAAACGCGATTGAAAAGGCCATCGAAACCGGCAGGGAGAGCAGCTGCGAACTGCACTCTCTGCCAATCGGGGGCCACAACCACACCCTTTGGACAAGAGTGCAGCTGCGGCTTTTGGCTCAAAACGCAAACCGTTACATTCTCTATCTGGCGGTGGAGGATATTACGCAGAGAGTAAAGCTGCTGACCCAGAACTCGGAACTGACAGAGCATCTTTCCGCCATCATGGACAATCTTCCCGGTGGCATTTTAGACTATGAGATCACGGACAAAGCGCGTATCAGCTATTTCAACGATATGGCTCCAGCGATGTTTGGATATACGCGGGAGGAGTATCAAAAGCTGTTTGCCGACGATCCGCTGGCCACCATCCACCCCGATGATTTCCCAAAGGCAGGCCGTCAGATTGGTCGGCTGATCCGCGGAGAGGTTCCCACGCTGGAAACGGTCTACCGCCATATCTGCCGGAACGGCACTTGGCGCCATGTACGTCTAACTGCCCGCGTTTTAAGAAAAAATGGAGACGTCAGATTTGCAAGCGGAATCCTGCTTGATATTGACGATGAGGTAAAGAGCCGGCAAACTGCGGCAAAGCAGGAGCAGGAGCTAGAAAAGCAGCGGATCTCGCTGCAAGCGCTATACGACACGATCCCTTGCGGCATTATGCAGTTTTCAGCCGCCAGTAAGGAGGGCGAAACGGGGAAACTGCTCAGCCTGAACGATACCGCATGGAAAATTAGCGGCTATGACAGCCGCAGCCAGTATGTGGCGGCCATGCGCGGAAAAAGCAAGCTGAAAGATGTTTATCCCGAAGATTTGCCCATTGTGAGCGAGGCCCTTAAGAAAATCTCTGCGGCAAAGACGGGGATGCAGACGGATTGCGAGTTTCGAATCATCCGCCCGGATGGCAGCATCCGGTGGCTGCGGGTGCTGCTTCAGAGAGTGAACTATCAGAACGGTGAAGAGGCCATTCAGGTGGTGCTCAGCGATATCAGCCACCGCAAGCAGGCGGATCTAAAGCGTCTGAGCGGCGCGCTGTTCGGATTATTCGACGAAGTTTTTGAGTTTGATTTGGATCAGAATATCTGCTCCATGAGATCGGCAAAAAATCCAGATGATTCCCGCATTGGCAAATTGATGCCCTTTAACCGGACCCTTGACATATTATGTGAGCGGTATGCGTTTCCAGAGGATCGTCAACGAATTCGGGACTTTTACCAAAGAACGGGCAATCGTGCAAACGCCATGCCGGAGACGCTGGAATACCGGTATCATGACGCGGAGGGAAAAGAACACTGGGCGTCCAATACGGTGCTGTATCTAAGCGGGTCGGTGCATCTGAGCTGCAACAAGGACATCACGGGCCAGAAAAACGCCGAGTTTTTGGCTAAGGAAAATGAAAAGCTGCAGGCACTTGCCGCCGCGCAGCAAAAGGAAAGTGAGCGGAACCGTCTTTTTATTGAAAAAACCGGCGTACTGGTCTATGACTATGACCCCGTTTCCGATGTTTTAAAAACACAGCGCATGGACTCGGAGCGCGGCGTTGTCGAGGAGACGACACAGCACTATTTTGCTACACTTTCCGATAATCCCTTCGTCAGTGTAGAGGATCGGGAACGCATTCGGGAGATGTTCGCGGAGGCGATCAAGGAACCGCTCCGCCGAACCCTTGAATACCGGTCGAACCGCTTTGGCGGTGGATTTTGCGATTGCTCCGTGCAAATTGCCTCCATCGCAAACGAGGCGGGAAAGGTCTGCCGGATCGTGGGGCAGGTCAGTCAAGTACAGAACGATATGAATCAGAGCTTGAACAAAAAGCTGTTTGAGTTCACAGGCTGCGATTTTAAGGACTTAGCCTATGATCGGAGGGCTGTGCGAGAGGTGCTTCAAACGCTGAATGCCGCTGCCGATTCGCGGACGGCTGTGCAGGCGATCCTGTCTTATCTGGGAGAAAAATTTGATGTCAGCCGCACCTATATCATGCAGAAAGAGGAAGATGGGCGGTATCTTTTAAATACGTTTGAATGGTGCGGCGGCGATGCTGCACCAGAGAAGAACCATCTTCCGTCCCGGGCCTACCGAGAGGCCCCAGAGAGAAAATACGCGGAACTATTCGGCGACAATGAGATTTTCTCCTGCTCCGATGTTTCCACACTTCCGGACTGGATACGAAAAGAACTGGAGCCTCGGGGAGTCAGGGCGATCATTCAGTGCGCAATTTTGAAGGGTGGGGCGTTCTGCGGCTGTCTTGGCTTTGATGAGTGCCGGCGCACCAGAATCTGGACAGGGCAGCAGATTAACGCGCTGCGCATTGTGGCCCAGATTTTAAGTACCCTTCTGTTCTCAAATCATGAAAACGATAATTTCGATCTGCCGGAGGAGACACTGCGGCGAATGGACAGCAGCCCGGCTTATATCTATATGGTCGATCCCGATACCTATGAAGTTCTCTATTGGAACCCCTCTGTTGAGGCCGCAAAGGGCGTTCCGCTGAGAGGGGAACCATGCTACAAGGCATTTGCCCGACGCGACGCTGTGTGTCCCGGGTGTCCGATCAGGTCACTTTCTTGGATGGGCCTATCTCTCCCTGTGGAGGCGGAAAATGACGGCCGCCGCTATATCATGCAGGCATCCTCCTTCCTGTGGCATGGACGTAAGGTGATTCAGGTTTCGGGTACGGATCGAAGCTGCTTTGCAGAAAATGTGCCACAAATCCGTCAGACCGAGTACAATTGGACGCTCCAGCGCTATACCAGAACACTGAGCGCGCTGTACGATGAAATTGTTGAATTCAACTTCGCCGCCAATACGTTTTTGCCACTGTATGCAAACTACAAGCAGACAGGCAGAGGCGTTAGAGCAACGAACCTTTACCAGACATTTACGAAATGGATAGAAACCTATGTGTGCGCGAAGGACCGGGCCGCGCTTGATGAATTTATGGACCTTGCGCATATCCGGGAGATGTTCCGCAAGGGCCGGACTCCCTCGATGAACTACCAAATCTCTCTGCCGGACGGTTCGCTCCACTACTGCCAAAGTACGCTGCTGCAGATGGATGTAAGCCGCTATCTGTGCTGCACCAAGGACGTGACAAGTCAAAAAATTGCGGAGCTGGACAGAGAGAAACTGCAAATTCTAAAATCGCAGGCAGAGAGCCAGAACCTGTACCGCGTCATCGTGGCGCAAACCGGGATCGCCGCGTTTGAGATGAATCTGCAAACCGGAAAATTCTCATCCACAAAGGCGTATCATAAGTACGAGATGAGCCGGTGCGACCAGCAGGAAATTATCTACAACCGCGGGGACCGCAGCATTGTCCATCCGGACGACCAGCAGCTTCTTGACCGCTTTTTTAATGCGACGAAGACACAAACGCCTTATCTGGAAGAGACTCTCCGCGTGAAAATGACGGATGGAAGCTATCGCTGGACGAAAATGGCGGGAACCTTCCTCAAGGATAAAAACGGCAAGGTGCTGCGCATCATCGGCAGCCTGACGGATTTGGATGCGCAGATGCGGTCAAAAATTGCACTGGAGCGGCTTTCAACCAGAATGCAGCAAATCATTTCAAATATTCCCACAGGCGTTGCGATTTATGAAATGGAGAAAGGAAAGCTGCTGCCGGTCTATGCCAGCGACAAAACCTGCGAGATGTTTGGTTTTACAAGGAAAGAGTATGATTTGCGTATTGCCAATGGCCAATCCACGAATTTTGTGCCCACGGCGGATGAACTGACAAAGGCCGGACTTGAGACGCTGATGTCGGGCAAGCCGCTGGTGATTAGAAAAATGCACGCAAAGAGGAAGGATGGAAGCCGGTTTTGGCTGCGGGCTTTTTGCAGCATGAGCAGAAACGAGGAGGGTGTTCCGCTGTATTATGCGGTTCTGGTAAATATTACAGAGGAACTGGCACGGGAGCAGGAGTACCTTTGGCAAATGGAAAAGTATCGAATTTTGAGCGAGTGAACAGATGTAATAACCTTTGACTATGCGCCGCAGGACGACGTTATGCGCATTTTGCTGCACCTACCGGGTGAAGATCCCATTGAAACGACCTATGAACACTATGCGGAGGAGATTTCCCACGGAGATCAAATTTCCAACGAGGAAGAGCGGGGCTTTATTTCCACCCTGCGCAGCGCCGCCAGCGACCGCGCCAGCGGAACCTATGATTTCCGAGGAAATTATTACGGGACGCTGCGCTGGTATCGCGCAAAATATGTGACGCTTGCCGACGAGGAAGGGTGCGCCTATCGGGTGATTGGCCGATTGGACGATATCAACGATATGATGCTGGAAAAGGACCGGTTCCGCATGGACGCGCAGTATGACGAATTGACCGGAATCCTCAACAAAAACTACGGTCTGACGGCGATCAAGCAGGCTTTGAAGAAGCGGACGCTGGAGGTTAACTGCATCCTGTTTATGGATATCGACAATTTCAAGTGGATCAACGATTCCTATGGCCATCTGGAGGCGGATCAGGTGCTCAGGCAGGTGGGCATGATTTTGCGGGAACTGTTCTCTGGGGCGGATATTGTTGTCCGTTTTGGAGGCGATGAGTTCATCGTTTATATGAAGTCTGCCGCCTCGCTTGAAGCTGCTGAGAAAAAGGCCGCCAGAATTCTGGAGGAGCTGCATCGAATCACCATCGGCACTGAAAAACCGATTCGGGCCAGTATCGGCATCATCAGCATCGCCGGTGAGAGCGCCGACTATGAAAGCGTTTTCAAATGCGTGGATGAGGCGCTGTACAAGGCAAAAAAAGAAGGCAAGGATCGGTATACGGCCCTGAAATACAGGCCAAAGAAAAACGGCAAATAATAGGCATTACAAAGCTCTGATTTAATCCTACAAAAGCAGCAGGCAGCACCCCGGCCGTCAGGTTCGTTTCCTGACAGCCGGGGCGCTGCTTTCCATCTGTTTATGCGGCAAACACTTTCGCACCGCACGCGGTGCAGCGAGCCCTCTCACCGCAGGAGAAATGTTGCAATTTTTCAATGAGTGTGATATGTTAAACGGGTATGCAAAAAAGATTCCAACAGTCATTTTATACGAAAAATCATTTGTCTTCTTGGAAGAGTCGTATGAGAAAGGAGGGAGCGCCGTGCAGCGCCCGTTGGCAGATGAAATACGGCCCAGAACACTGGAAGAGGTGGTGGGGCAGACCCATCTTCTGGCCCCCGGCGCGGTGCTTCGCCGCCTGATCGAGAGCAGAACCTCCACCAATATGGTGTTTTATGGACCCTCCGGTACCGGAAAGACCACCGTGGCCAACATCATCGCGGAGAAGACGCAAAAAACGCTCTACCGGCTCAACGCCACCTCCGCTTCGTTGCAAGACGTGAAGGACATCCTCGCGAATGTGGGCACACTCTTGGCCCCCGGCGGCATTTTGCTGTATCTGGATGAGATTCAGTATTTCAACAAAAAGCAGCAGCAAAGCCTTCTGGAGTTCATGGAGAACGGACAGATTACACTGATCGCCTCCACCACGGAGAACCCATATTTTTACGTTTACGGCGCACTGCTTTCCCGCAGCACGGTGTTTGAGTTTAAATCTGTGTCCCCCAGAGAGGTTCTGCCCGCTGTGGAGCGGGCGCTGGAGATTGAAAAAGGAAGGCAGGAGCTGCCTCTTTCGTGGGAAAAGGAAGTGCCGCTGGACATCGCCACCGCCTGCGGCGGCGATGTGCGCAAGTCGATTAACGCCGTGGAACTTCTCTGTCAGGCGGCGCGTCCGGGCAAAAACGGAAAACTAAAGCTGACGCGGAGCGACGCCCAACAGGTGTCCCAGAGCAGCGCCATGCGCTATGACCGGGACGGCGACGCCCATTATGACATCCTGTCGGCCCTCCAAAAGTCCATCCGGGGCAGCGACCCGGACGCAGCGGTTCACTATCTGGGCCGGCTTTTGGAGGCGGGCGATCTGCTGTCCCCCTGCCGGCGGTTGCTGGTGATCGCGGCGGAGGATATCGGCCTTGCCTATCCGCAGGCCATCGTGGTGACAAAAGCCTGCGTGGACGCGGCGGTGCAGCTGGGCTTGCCGGAGGCACAGCTCCCACTGGCGGAAGCCGCCATTTTACTGGCCACCGCGCCAAAATCCAATTCCGCTCACGACGCGATCAACGCGGCCCGGGCCGATTTAAAAGCGGGGCGCACCGGCGACATTCCCCGCCAGCTTCAAAATGTCCACGCCGACACCACAGGTTTTGACAACAAACAGAATTACAAGTATCCCCATAGCTACCCCAACCACTGGGTGGAGCAGCAATATCTTCCGGATGCGCTGAAAAACGCCCGGTACTATGAATACGGCGAAAACAAAACGGAACAGGCCGCCAAGCGGTATTGGGACGAGATCAAGAAATAATGTCTGCGTCCGACCCGGAAATTTCCGAGGCGGTAAAGTCCGTGACTACCGGCGGCTTTTCATAGCTGGGCGGAGAATAGACCCAGCGCTCCAGCTTTCCGTCCGTGATCTGATAGCGCAGGGGTGCGGGATAGATCGGGGGCGGCAGACGCTGGATAATTTGCAGCTTTACTTTCATATGCTCGGGACGGATTGAGCGGATATAGACCGAGACGCGGTCCCCTTCCTTGAGGCCCTCTTTTAGATCCGCAAGACCTGAGAGGTTGGGCGCCAGTTCCACGAAGGCTCCGTATTCCCGAATCGAACGGACAATGCCCTGTACCGTCTCTCCGGGAGAGAAATGACTGGCATTTTCCATCCAAGTTCCCAGCAGCTCCCGGTGAGTCATGGTGAAACGACGGTTTTCCCGGTCGATGGACAGTACCGCCGCCAAGAGTTTCTGACCCGTGCGGAACCGGGCCGCCGGATGAGGAATGCGGGAGACGGAAATGCGCTCGATGGGCAGCATGGCAACGATTCCGCAACCGATGTCCACAAAGGCCCCGAAGGATTCCATGTGGGTGACCCGGCAGGTAAGGAGCATTCCCGGTTCCAGTGTTTCCAGCAGATGATCCAGCGCCTTTTCCTGCACCGCTCTGCGGGAGAGCAGTGCGTGGGGCGCGCCTTTTTCGTCGGCGGCGAGACTTGTGACGGTGAAGCAAACCGGCTTACCAACCAAGGACAAAAGTGCAATGTCCCGGCTGGCGCCGCTGATCCAAGGGGAGATCGCTTCCTCGCGAGGAATCAGCCCGTCTATGGACCCCAGTGAGATATGGAGCGCTCGTGACCCGTCGCACCGTTCCACGGGGGCTTCCAGAATCGTCTCTTGTTCCAGAGCGTCCCGCAGCAGAGCGGGGGTCAGGGGGGCGCAGGGGCGCAGGCCCTCCGGCAGGTAAATTTTATTTTCCGGCATGGCAACTCTCTCCATCCGCCGCGCAGCGCGGCATTTCATTCAGCATCTGAGCCACTATATGCGATTCCCGGCGCAGGATTGACAGGAGGAATTTCATGGACTTGCATCTTTATGATCAGGTGGAACTAAAAAAGCAGCATCCCTGCGGCAGCAAGCGCTGGGAAATTCTGCGGGTGGGCATGGATATCAAGCTTAAATGTATGGGCTGCGGGCATGAGTTGATGCTGCCCCGGAGCCGGGCGGAAAAGAGCATCCGCAAAATTTTGACAGAGGAGGAAAAGAAGCAATGAATAAGGGAACGCGCATCGTGGCGGTTGTTATCGTCTGCCTGCTGGTGTTTTCACTGCTGGCGTCTTTGGTGGTGCCGTTTTTGGCATAAGCACCGTGAATGTTAAATTGCGTAAACCATTGGGGCGCAATGTGCGCAACCAGTGGTTGACAAGGTTCCAACTGCCGCGTTCTTGCAAGATGGGTGAAAAACGGATATGCTGACGGCAATCGGCCCCTTAAGGCCAGATGGAAAGTGGGAACCAAAATTGATGTTTTCTGAGAAATTGATGAAACTCCGTCGGCAGGAGGGCATGAGTCAGGAACAGCTGGCTGATCGGATGGATGTGACGCGGCAGTCTGTCAGCAAGTGGGAGTCCGGCTCGGCGATGCCGGAGCTTGGCAAGCTGACGGCCCTGTCGGAGTTGTTCGGCGTGAGTTTGGACTATCTGGTGAAAGATTACATAGAGGAACGGGAAATGGCCAAGCCTGCGCTGGACAACGATACCGCCGCACGTCTGGAGAAAAAGGTGGACGCACTGGCAAACCGGAACCGTATTTACAGCTTCACCAGCCGCCGGAAAATTTTCGGCCTGCCGCTGGTATCCGTCCGTTTCGGACATGACCGCCATCCCTGCCGGGAGAACACGGCGGTGGGTGTGATTGCCATCGGCAATTTTTCTCTGGGTGCCGTCAGCATCGGCCTGATCTCCGCCGGATTGCTGCCGATTGGGATGATTGCACTGGGTGGAGTGGCGCTTGGAATGATTTCCATCGGTGTGGTGGCCTTTGGCGCGGTAGCGGTGGGCTATCTGGCAGTGGGCGCGTCCGCATTGGGTGTTTATGCGGTGGGCGCGGCGGCGCAAGGCTCCCGCGCGGCAGTTGGCGCTGCCGCATCGGCTTCTACCCCCGG
>ERZ781272.1112-NODE-1112-length-11322-cov-3.149019_pt1 | contig 11322 bp, 11 predicted proteins | sample MGYA00375850_ERZ781272 | MGnify/ENA primary metagenome ERZ781272 (study PRJEB29790, sample SAMN06051246) | human gut metagenome | host: Homo sapiens | place: USA: Cincinnati, Ohio | collected 2013-06-21 | study: EMG produced TPA metagenomics assembly of the Gut...
GTTTTTGGGCATGGCTTTATGTATTATATAATACATAAAGCCATGCCCAAAAACAGCACTTGCCATTTGTGATAAGACAGTATGTCCATCTGATGGCGCAACGTGAAGATTTATAGCTAAAATTGAAGTACCACCAAAGATGAATATTATTATTCCTCCAAGCATGTATTAAATAAACTTGGCATTTTTTTGTGCAGGATTTTCGAAGCTTGTAATTGAATTACTTACTGCTTCAATACCAGTCATAGCAGAACATCCTGAAGAAAACGCTCTTAATAATAATATCATACCAATTCCTTTGACAGTTTCAGCAGGCATTACTGGTGTTGAATAACTTACAGCCTGAAGAGTTCCAGTGAATAGTTTAAAGCATCCAACAATAATTAATGAGAGCATAGAAAAAATAAATATATATGTAGGAAGTCCAAAAATGTTTGAGGCTTCACGTATTCCTCTTAAATTTATAAGTGTAATAAAAATTACACAAACTAAAGAAACAACCACTTTATAATCTTGTAATGCTGGAAAAGCGGAAGATAAAGCAGCAGTTGAAGATGAAATACTAACAGCAACAGTCATTATATAATCTACAATTAATGCAGATGCCACAACTAATGAAGCTATCTTGCCTAAGTTTTCTTTAGCAACAGCATAAGCACCACCACCATTTGGATAGTGATCGATTATTTGGGAATAAGACAACACTAAAATTAATAAAAGCAGTAAAATTGAAATGGTAATATACGGTATAAATTTAAATGCTAATATACCTGCAATAGGAATTAGAACTAATAATATCTCTTCAATTGCATATGCAACAGAAGAGACAGCATCGCTTGCCATAATAGGCAGACCCCAAAGTTTTGACAACTTTTGGTGTGAAATTTCATTGGTTTTTAACGGTTTTCCTAAAAGTAATTTTTTTATCATATTCATAATATAATTCAGCTTTCTATTTATATAATAATATTTGTCACGCTAATTATAGGAGGGCATGAAATAAATGTCAATGAAACTTTAACCAATATATATGTTAAATTTATGTTGAAAAATATGGTAAGAGTTACTCTATCAAAGGGTGCCTGTAACATACCTAAAGTTGTTAACCAGAGGAATGGATATAAAAGGAAAAATAAAAAAGTTAATAATTCACATAATATTATACATTTAACATCATATGAAATTTCATTAAATATGAATATTGAGGTGAAAAATAATTTTATAAATCAGCAATAAAATACCCTATATAATGGAATTTATATCTTGTCCACTATATAGGGTGTATCTTATTTATGTGAAGTTTTATATATTATTTTTCTTCTTCTTTTTTATCTTTCTTATCTAATCCACATGATACCCATGGGTAATCTGGATTGCTAGGATCACATTCCTTTGTAGGATCAACATTTTTTTCTGCTTCATATGTCACTTCAACTTTTTCTTCACATTTACATTTACAATCTTTTTCTTTTTCACTCATATATATTACCTCCATATATTGAAATATTTTCATTTATTATAATCATTATAACTGCTTATCACAGAAAAATCAATACTGAAAAAGAAAATCAATAGTAAAAGATAGTCATCGATATTTAGCATTGTTTATACTCAATGCAGTGTTTATGGGGACTTAGAGTTACACAATGTATTACTAAACTTTTCCTATAAATATAGTTTTTATACAGTAAATGCACTAGAAATTATTTATATATTTTTTAGTTAAACATATGCCAAAGTTAATTAAAAAGTCATCATAAAGCAATAAATTTTGAGATGAAGTACTAAAAAGTATAGATTTAATAAAAGAATATATAATCGTAATATATCATATGATACAATAGTTTATATATGATGTTTTTTACGAAATGTAATTTATTTCCAGGGAAATCATTATGGATTATGATACCTTTTAAATGGAAGATGAGGGTAATTCTGAAGATAAAATAGGGGCTATAGTATGGAAATTTAATAAATTCCATTATTTAAAACAAATAAAGTTAATAAGTATTATAATCTAAAGAAATAATTGTATTAATGTTAGAATAAAGGTGTTAAACTACATAGAAAAAATGGAGGCTAGTAAATATGTCAACTCCTATAAGGAATCCAAAAGCATATGATCAGGTTATAGAGGTAATTAAAGACAAAATAAAAAAAGGGAAAATAAAAAAAGGGGATAAGCTTCCTTCTGAAAGAGAAATGGCAGAATCTTTGGGCTTATCACGGGCATCTGTTAGAGAAGCGCTTAGAGCTTTAGAAGTTATAGGTTTAATTGAAAGTATACAGGGAGCAGGTAATTACATAAGAACAAACTTCGATAATTCATTAATAGAACCATTATCACTTATGTTTATGCTTCAGGAGAGCTCAGTTAAAGAAATGTACGATTTAAGAGAAACACTAGAACTTCAATGTGTTAAGTTATCAGCAAGGTATATAGAAGAAAATGAATTAGGACTTTTAACAGCTATATTAAATAGGATGTATCTTGCAAAAACTGAAGAGGAAAGTCTTGAGTTAGATATAGAGTTTCACTATTTAATAGCTAAAACATCAAGAAATATGTTATTAATAAATGTTCTTGAAGTATTATCACAGCTTATGGACGAATTTATACGAAAATCTAGAATGCAAATTTTGCATGAAGGAAATACCAGAGAAAATTTATTAGAAATACATGAAAATTTGCTTAGAGCACTTAAATGCAGAGAAGAAGCAAAAGCAAGTCAGGCGATGAAAGAGCATTTTGATTTAATCAGAAAAGCATATGGATATGAAGAATAGTATATTGTGATAATTTAAACAATCAATTTAGAAAATAAGCCAATAATTAATTTTTATTTATTGACTTATTTTTTTATTCGCCTAATTATATAAAGTTACAGTAATTTAATAAATTAACAAAAATAAAATTTTTAGTTAAAAAAATAACAATCGTTTACAACCATAAGATTACAAATTATAATTAAATTGTGAATTGGTCATACCAATTAGTAACTGGTATGATGTATTAAAAAAGTGGAGGGATAAAGGTGAATTTATTATTCTTTGTTGCTTGTATTCCTATTATCTGGCTTATTATATCTCTTGGGAAAATTAAAATTCCAGGGCATAAAGCCTGTCCTATCGCATTTTTGATAACGTTTCTAATTGCTATTTTTATTTGGAAAATGGACGTGCTCGATGCTGTTACAGCTAGCTTTGAAGGTGTTTTCTTAGCACTATGGCCCATAGTTCTTGTAATTATTGCAGCAGTATTTACTTATAACTTATCAATTCACTCAGGAAGCATGGAAATCATAAAAAAGACAATGGTAAATATCACAAAAGATAAAAGGATTCTGGTTTTAATACTAGCTTGGGGGTTTGGAGGATTTTTAGAGTCAGTAGCAGGTTTTGGAACAGCAGTAGCAATTCCAGCAGCTATACTAGCAGCTTTAGAATTTGATCCAGTATTTGCAGCTATAATTTGTTTAATTGCAAATACTACACCAACAGCATTTGGAGCTATAGGATTACCAATAATAACTTTATCTCAAGTAACTGGTTTAGACATACATCAATTATCCTATATAACAACAATTCAACTCAGCTTAATGATAGTAATAATTCCATTTATATTAGTTGCTATAACTGGAAAAAGCATAAAAGCTATTAAAGGTGTATTTGGAATAACACTTGCATCTGGAATAGCCTTTGCAGTACCACAAATATTAGTCGCAAAATTTATAGGAGCAGAACTTCCAGCATTGGCAGGGTCTATTACTTCTATGTTTGTAACAATACTTTTAGCAAAAAAGTTTTATAACAAAGAAACAAATGAGAAAAAAGAAGAAAAGGTATCAGTAAAAGAGCAGATTAGAGCATGGATTCCATTTATATTAGTATTCTTGTTTGTAATAGTATGCTCACCTTTATTTCCAGCTATATATAATCCTCTTTCAAAAATAAAAACATCTATACTTATTTATACGGGTATTGGAGCAAAGCCATATACATTTTCATGGTTAGTAACCCCAGGAGTATTAATAATATTAGCTACATTTCTTGGAGGTTTATTACAAGGTTGTAGATTTAAAGAGATACTACTTATATTATTTAGCACAGTTAAACAGATGACAAAATCTGCAATAACAATAGTATCTATTGTAGCTTTAGCTAAAGTTATGGGCTATAGCGGAATGATAAAATCTATAGCAGACGTTTTGGTTATAATTACAGGAAGATTTTATCCTTTATTTTCACCGATAATAGGAGCATTAGGAACATTTATAACAGGAAGTGATACATCTGCAAACGTTTTGTTTGGTCAGTTGCAGGTACAAGCAGCTAATTCTATTGGCGCTAATCCTTATTGGATAGCAGGAGGAAATGTTTTAGGTGCTACTGCTGGAAAGATGATTTCACCACAAAGTATTGCAGTTGCAACAGCAGCAACTAATCTTATAGGCAGCGAAGGAAAAATACTAAATTCAGCCTTAAAAGTATGCTTACTATATATTGTATTAGCAGGAATAATAGTTTTTTTCTGCGGATCAATTTTTGTATTATAAATTAAATTTTAGGAGGAAATAGTTATGAATATTTTAGTTTGCATTAAACAAGTACCAGGAACTTCAAAAGTTGAAGTAGATCCTGGTACAGGAGTATTAAAAAGAGATGGAGTTGATTCAAAAATGAATCCATATGATTTATATGCTTTAGAAACTGCATTAAGGATAAGAGAAAGCAAAGGTGGAACAGTAAAAGTACTAAGTATGGGGCCATCTCAAGCTTTAAGCATAATAAAAGAAGCATTTACTATGGGAGCGGATGAAGGAACATTGCTTTCAGATAGGAAATTTGGAGGAGCAGATGTATTAGCTACTTCTTATACAATTGCACAAGGTGTAAAAGAGATGGGGGACATAGATCTTATAGTTTGTGGTAAGCAGACAACAGATGGTGATACAGCGCAAGTAGGAGCAGAAATGGCAGAATGGCTTAATATACCACATGTAACAAATGTAAAAAGGATTGTTGAGCTAAAGGATAAATCTGTAACAGTTGAAATGGACATGCCTGAGAGCATTGAAACAGTAAATATTGCATATCCTTGCCTTATAACAGTAGAAAAAGGAATATTCGAACCAAGATTGCCTTCTTATAAAAAGAAATTAGAAACTAAAGATAAAGAAATAAAAATATTAAGCTTAAATGATTTTAAAGATAAAAATGAAAAGAATTATGGATTAAACGGATCTCCAACGCAAGTAGAGCGAATATTCCCACCAGAGGTAAACGATCAGAGAGAACTATGGACAGGTAACTCTTCTGAATTAAGTGAAAAAATAGAATGTAAATTGAAAGAATTGAAGTTTATATAACACTAGAATTAAAAAGGAGTGAAATTTTATGGCAAAGTTAGTGGTAAATCAAGATAAGATTGGAAATATTGAGGAGTTAGTAAAAATATGTCCCTTTGGTGCATTAGAAAACCATAATGGTGTTCTTGAAATAAGCGGGGCATGCAAAATGTGCAGATTATGTGTTAAAAAGGGACCTAAAGGTGCAGTTGAGTATGTAGAAGAAGAAGTAAAGCAGATAGATAAAAGTCTTTGGAGCGGTATAGGAATATATGTAGATCATGTAGATGGAGAAATACATCCAGTAACCTATGAATTAATAGGAAAGGCAAGAGAACTTGCAGAAAAGGTAAGAGAGCAAGTGTATGCAGTATTTATTGGAAGTAATATATATGATAAAGCTGAAGAATTATTACATTATGGAGTGGATAAAGTATTTGTTTATGATGAAGAAGAACTAAAATATTTTAGAATAGAACCATATACAGAAGCCTTTTCAGACTTTATAAATAATATTAAGCCAGCAGCAATATTAGTAGGAGCAACAACTATAGGACGATCATTAGCTCCTAGAATTGCAGCTAGATTTAAAACAGGTCTTACAGCTGATTGTACAATATTAGATATGAAGGAAAATACAGATTTAGTGCAAATAAGGCCAGCTTTTGGTGGAAATATAATGGCACAAATAGTAACACCAAATTCAAGACCTCAGTTAGCCACTGTAAGATATAAAGTTATGACAGCACCAGAAAGATCAGAAGGGGTAAAAGGTGAAATAATTAAATGTGAAATAAAGAAAGAAAATCTTAAATCTAAAATCACAGCATTAGATGTTAAGAAAAAGAATAAAGATGTTGGTATAAGTGATGCTGAAATAATAGTAGCAGCAGGCAGAGGAGTTAAGTCTGAAAAAGATATAGATTTATTAAAAGAACTTGCTGAACTTTTAGGTGGAGAATTCGCGTGTACAAGACCATTAATAGAAGCAGGATGGGTAGATGCAAAAAGACAAATAGGTTTAAGCGGAAGAACTGTAAGACCTAGGCTTATAATAGCATGTGGAATATCAGGAGCAGTTCAATTTACAGCAGGAATGAACAATTCAGATTATATATTTGCAATAAATACTGATGATAAAGCTCCTATCTTTAAAGTAGCAAACTATGGAATTGTAGGAGACCTATATAAAATAATACCTGATCTAATAGAAAAAATTAAATTAGCTAAGGAGGCATAAAAAATGAGTTATAAGGAAGTAGAATTAAAAGATTATGAATATGTTTTATCTGTAATAGAAAATGATAAAGAAAGAGTCTTTTTTAAAGATGATGTAAATGAAGATTATAGCCATGATGAATTAGGTGGAATAAAGAAAATGCCTGATATAGTTGTGCAGGTACTATCAACAGAAGAAGTATCAAAAATTATGAAATACGCATATGAAAATAATATTCCAGTAACACCAAGAGGTTCAGGAACAGGTCTTGTTGGTGCTGCAGTACCTCTTGAAGGTGGAATAGTAATAGACCTTAGTAAAATGAACAAAATATTAGAACTTGATGAAGAAAACTTAACATTAACATTAGAACCTGGAGTGTTGCTTATGGAAATAAGCAAGTATGTAGAGGAACATGAGTTGTTTTATCCACCAGATCCAGGAGAAAAATCAGCAACAATTGGTGGAAATATAAATACAAATGCTGGTGGAATGAGAGCAGTAAAATATGGTGTAACTAGAGACTATATAAGGGGATTAGAAGTAGTGCTCCCAAACGGAGAAGTTGTAAATTTAGGTGGCAAGGTTGTTAAAAATAGTTCTGGATATTCATTAAAAGATTTAATAATTGGATCAGAGGGTACACTTGGAATAGTAACTAAAGCAATTTTAAAATTATTACCTTTGCCTAAAAAGGCAGTAAGCCTTCTTATTCCATTTAATACTCTTGAGGATGCAATAGAAACTGTACCTAAAATAATAAAATCAAAATCAATTCCTACAGCAATAGAGTTCATGCAAAGAGAAGCAATACTTGCAGCAGAAGAATTTTTAGGAAAAAGTTTTCCGGATAAATCTTCAGATGCATATTTACTTCTAACTTTTGATGGAAATTCAACAGAAGAAATAGAAAAAAGTTATGAAAATGTAGCAAATATATGTTTAGAAGCAGGCGCATTAGATGTATTTATCTCAGATACAGAAGAAAGACAAGAATCAATATGGTCAGCAAGAGGATGCTTTTTAGAAGCAATTAAAGCATTGACTACAGAGATGGATGAGGTTGATGTTGTAGTTCCAAGAAATCTGATAGGTAAATTTGTAACTTTTACTCATGAACTTGAGAAGGAAAAGAATATAAGGATAAAGAGTTTTGGTCATGCTGGAGATGGAAATCTTCATATATATATATTAAGAGACGATTTAGATGAAGAAAATTGGAATAAAAAATTAACTGAAATAATGCAGATAATGTATGATAAAGCTAAAGAATTACAAGGACAAGTTTCTGGTGAACATGGTATAGGTTTTGCTAAAAAAGGATATTTAAAGCAGTCATTGCCAAATGAATGTATAGGTATAATGCGGGGAATAAAATATTCTTTTGATCCTAAAAATATATTGAATCCTGGAAAAGTTTGTGAATAAAATTAAATATTAATATCATCATATTTTATCCATTGTGCATACTAAAAATATGAATAGCATAAAGATAAATGTGATGATACTGATAAATATATAAATGATGTAATAAAAAGTTAAAAAAGTTATATAAATGATTTTTTATTTAATAAGAATAAATATTTTATATTTTCAAACGAAAATAATATATCAGTAATTTTAAAAAATGGGTTAATTTTTTAGAACATATTCTAATGTTAAGTATGAAAAACATTTAATGGAATATACTATATGGATATGGCAGTAAGGACATAACAAAGAGTAATAAATAAAATAAAATTTTAGGAGTGTTAATATTTATGGAAGATAAAAAAACAGCTTTAATACAAAGTTCATTAGGTTCAGTATTTTCTGTTTTTAGTGAAGAATTATTAAAAGAAATTTCATCCGATAAAAATAGGAGCATAGCTATATGCGGAAAAATTAATAATCCAGGAATAATAGAAATTCCAGAAAAAGCAACTCTTAGAGAAGTAATTGATCTTTGTGGAGGAATCATAAATAAAAGCGATTTTAAAGCAGCTCATATTGGAATGCCATTTGGAGGTTTCTTAACAGAAGATAGTTTAGATAAAGAATTAGATTTTGAATTATTTGATAAAAATGTAAGTAGAACTATTATTATTTTATCAGAAGAAGATTGTATAATTCAGTACGGAAAATTTTACATAGAATACTTACTAGGGAGAATTAAAGATAAAACTTATAAAGGCTATGAAACCGTTAAAGATGAAATAACAAAAATGCTTAAAGTCTTAGATAGAATAAGTAAAGGCGTATCTAATATGCGTGATGTTTATCTATTGAGAACTCTTGCAGAAACTGTAAAAGTTAAAATGAATCAAAAACATAACATAATGGAAGAAATCATAAGTAATTTCTATGAAGAAATAGAAGAGCATATAGAAGAAAACAAGTGTTATACTTCTCAATGTAATCATCTTATAAAGCTAACAATTACCCGTAGGTGTATTGGGTGTGGAAGCTGCAAAAGAGTGTGCCCAGTTGATTGTATAGATGGAGAGTTAAGAAAGCAACATAATATAGATTATAATAGATGTACTCATTGCGGAGCATGTATATCAGTATGTCCTGTTGATGCTATAACAGCAGGGGATAATACACTTATGTTTCTTAGGGATTTGGCTACTCCAAATAAGATGGTGATCACTCAAATGGCACCTGCTATAAGAGTTGCAATTGGTGAAGCTTTTGGATTTGAGCCAGGAGAAAATATAGAAAAGAAACTAGCAGCAGGTCTTAGAAAAATTGGAGTAGACTATGTTTTTGATACAACTTGGGGCGCAGATTTAACAATAATGGAAGAAGCAGCAGAACTCCAAGAAAGACTTGAAAAATATCTTGCAGGCGATAAAAATGTTAAGCTTCCAATTCTTACTTCATGTTGTCCGTCATGGATTAAGTTCATAGAGCAAAATTATCCAGATATGCTTGAAGTACCATCAACTGCAAAATCACCAATGCAGATGTTTGCAACTGTAGCAAAAGAGATTTGGGCAAAAGAAAAAGGACTTTCAAGAAAAGAAGTAACGTCTGTTGCAATTATGCCATGTATTGCTAAAAAGTATGAAGCATCAAGACCAGAATTTTCAATGGATATGAATTACGATGTTGACTATGTAATAACAACAAGAGAGCTTATAAAAATATTTCAGGATTCAAAGATAAATCTAAAAGAACTTGAAGATGAAGAAATAGATAATGTAATGGGTGAATATACTGGCGCTGGAATAATCTTTGGAAGAACAGGTGGAGTTATAGAAGCAGCAGTAAGGACTGCATGTGAAAATATAACTAAAAAGAAAATGGATAAATTAGAGTTTGAAGCACTTAGAGGATGGGATGGCTTTAGAGTATGTGAAGTTAAAATTGATAATATAAATTTGAGAATAGGAGTTGCACATGGTCTTAAAGAAGCAGGGAAAATGTTAGATAAAATAAGATCAGGTGAAGAATTTTTCCATGCAATTGAAATAATGGCGTGCATAGGTGGATGTGTTGGTGGCGGAGGCCAGCCTAAAATAAGAAAAAATAAAGAACAAATTTTAAAGGAAAGAGCAGAAGGCCTAAATAATATAGATAGGTCGAAAGCTCTTAGAAGATCAAATGAAAATCCAGAAGTTCTTGCTATTTATGAAAAATATCTAGATCATCCATTAAGTCATAAAGCTCATGAACTTCTTCATACTGATTATTTTCCACGTATAAAGAAATAATATATAATTAAAAGGAGCTAGAATGTAAAAATAAAATGGAACCTATAAAAATAGCCTTTTTTTACGTGTTTATTTCATAGGTTCCATTTTAAAATATAGTCTAGCTTATTTTATTAGTTTTTTTAGGTGTACAAATTTATACTTATGAAAAAAGCAGTTTTTTTTATTTTAAATTAGATATTATTATATTTCTAATTGTTTCAGATAAGTTCTTTTCCTCTTCCTTAGTTAAATTTGATGTATAAATAGGCTTATCATAGACAACTTTGATTTTATTTGAAATGAAGCTTCTGTTATCTTCAAAGCATCGAGAAGCTCTATCTATACTTACAGGAACTATAGGACAATTTGATTTTGTTGCAAATTTTAAGCTGCCTCTTTTAAATTCTCCAACTAAGCCATCTTTGCTTCTTGTGCCTTCAGGAAATAAACCTATTGAGTATCCCTTTTTGGTATTTTCAACACATTCGTTTATGCTTTTTATAGCTTCTCTTGGATTTTCACGATCTAGTGCAATTCCACCGCTTCTTTTAAGCCAGTATCCTATTATAGGTACATTTAGAATTTCTTTTTTTGCAATAAATCCAACCTTCTTATTAGAAGTATACAAGATTAATGGTATATCTAATATACTTGAATGATTTCCAATAAATATGCATGGTTCATTAGGTATATTTTCTTCTCCAGATAAATCTATATCAATTCCAATTGTTTTTATTGTAAATTCACTCCATAAAAACGCTGCCTTTTTCACATACTCTGATGCTGTTTCCATGCCTTTGAATTTCTTTAGTAATGCATATTTTATTCCTTTCAATTGAAAGAATATCATATATACTCCATATTTAATATATTTTATAATTTTTAACATAGTTAATTCCTCCATGTAATATATTATCACATTTAGTCTATAAAAAAAGAATTATTAAAAATTATTTTTAATTTTTCTTACAATAAGTATACAAGTTATATTTGTTTTGCATTATTATGGTAAAGATAGTAATATAGTATATATAAATTAATATTAATATGTTTATTTTCTAAGGGGGAGCAATGA
>ERZ781272.1113-NODE-1113-length-11311-cov-5.056326_pt1 | contig 11311 bp, 11 predicted proteins | sample MGYA00375850_ERZ781272 | MGnify/ENA primary metagenome ERZ781272 (study PRJEB29790, sample SAMN06051246) | human gut metagenome | host: Homo sapiens | place: USA: Cincinnati, Ohio | collected 2013-06-21 | study: EMG produced TPA metagenomics assembly of the Gut...
TTGCTATCTTATCACATCTCCACTCCTCTGTCAACACTTTTTTATTAGGTTTTCAGAGTTGTTGAAATGTTGTAGATAAAAAATGCCGTTACTTTTAACGACTTAGTAATATTATCATATCCATTTTTCACTGTCAATAAGTTTTCGTCAATTTTCTTTACTTTTTTTTCTTTTTTGTTATAATGAGGGACAGTTTAGCGAAAGATCAGCGAAAAGGTGTGATCACGATGCCTATCAATATTCCAAACGACCTTCCTGCAGCTCAAAAGCTGCTGGAAGAGAACATTTTCTTCATGCATGAAGAACTGGCCTCTCATCAGGATATCCGGCCGCTCAAGATTGCAATTTTAAACCTGATGCCGAAAAAAATAGAAACAGAGACTCAGCTTTTGCGCCTGTTATCCAACACTCCGCTCCAAGTGGACGTTGAGCTTCTTCAGATGTCTTCCCATCAATCCAAAAATATGCCGGCTGAGCATTTACTGAAATTTTACAAGACTTTTGCCGATATCCGGGAGCAGAAATTCGATGGAATGATTATCACCGGCGCCCCGATTGAACAAATCCCCTTTGAAAAGGTGGACTACTGGGAAGAACTATGCGAGATTATGGAATGGACGAAAACTCATGTCTTTTCCACCTTTCATATCTGCTGGGGTGCTCAGGCCGGGCTTTACTATCATTATGGAGTACAAAAGCACCCTATTCCCCATAAGATCTTTGGAATCTTCGATCACAAGGTTCGCTTCCCCCATCATCCTTTGGTACGCGGGTTTGATGAAGTCTTCCTCGCTCCCCACTCCCGGCATACGGAAATCCGTGCAGAGGAAATTGAAGCCTGCCCTTATCTTACTATATTGGCGGACTCCGATTTGGCCGGAGTGTATCTGGTTTCGGATAAAGATAACCGCAATTTTTTTGTAACCGGGCATTCGGAATATGACCGGGACACCCTAAAGGGGGAATATGACCGGGATATTGCAAAGGGATTGATGATCCAACAGCCTTATCACTATTTTCCTGCAAATGATCCCACCCAGCCTCCGTTTCACACCTGGAGAGGGCATGCCCACCTGCTGTATGCCAACTGGCTCAATTACTTTGTTTACCAGCGAACTCCTTACACCTTTACGGAATAAACAGGTATTTGTGCGAACCAAACAAAGGAGCTTCCAACACGTGAAAGCGAAACGAATTACCATCCGAAGTATCGCACTTGTGGGAATTACAATGCTGATTGCCACAGCGGTTGTAGGCTATTTGGAAAACGGTGCATTTTCAAGTGTTCCAAAATTTTTGATTTCCCCGATATCCCTGCTCATCCTTTTCACCTGTACAAAAAGGCAAGACACTTTATCCCTTGATCCCCTGGCTGGTATATCAATTCCTATGCAGTTGCTTATCATTACCTATTAAAAGCGGCCGAGGCTGCGAAAACTCCGGAAGCTTAGGCGATTGCATATTTTTATCTTGGCCGGTGAGCCCTGGAAGAGAAAAAATACGGCAGGGCTGTTGATGTCTTCGCACACTCCGTCCATCTAGATCACTCGAATGGTAATCCTGTTCCGCCAAAAGAACGGCGTCCGGCATGTTTTTCGTACCGGACGCCGTTCTTTTTTTAAATTGTATGCGTGAACTATTTCAATAATTTTTCCCGCATCAGCAATAAAATCTTTTTTTCCCGCCGGGACACCTGTACCTGGGTCATTCCCAAGACTTTTGCCGTCTGGGTTTGTGTCTGATTTTTGAAGTACCGCAGCCGGATAAGGGTCTGATCCCGCTCATCGAGTGACGTCATGACCTCCTGAAGGGAGAGCAGGTCCGCAATCCCCTCCTCATGGGACTGCACCGGGATGTCAAACTGTCCGCCGCCTTCCTCGTCGTTTTCCGTCAGTGACATCGGCGGGATGGAAGCGGATACCGCCATGGCCGCCGTCTCTTCATCCGTGCCGAGCTGTTCGGCAATTTCACTGACCGTCGGCTCCCTTCCCTCTTTGGTCAGGAATGTTTCCCGGATTCGTGTCGCTTTGAGCGATTGTTCTTTGAGTGTTCTTCCAACCTTAACGCTGCCGCCGTCTCGGAACAGCCTTCGCATTTCTCCCAGAATAACCGGTACCGCATAGGTGGAAAATTTGACTCCGCGTCCGGTATCAAAGGCGTCAGTCGCCTTGATAAGCCCCATACAGCCCGCCTGAAATAAATCATCATACTCGATTCCCCGCCCTTTAAAGCGGTGTGCACATAGATGGACAAGCCCCAGATTACTTTCTATCATTTCCTCCCGGCTGGCGAGAGTATCATTCATCGCCTTGTGGTTCCTTTTGGGAAATTCGTTTTGTCATTGTGACGCTTGTCCCCTTTCCAAGCTTGGAAACAACCTTGAGCTTGTCCATAAACGACTGCATCACCGCAAACCCCAGGCCGGCCCGTTCTCCCGTGGTACAAGTGGTGTACATTGGCTCCATCGCCCGACCGACATCTTCGATGCCGCAGCCCTTATCTGTGATTTTAACGGTGACGACGTTTTTGTCATCGTACTTGACATCTATGTAGATTCTGCCCTTGCCCTCTTTGTAGGCGTGAACAATGCAGTTGGTCACTGCTTCAGACACCGCCGTCTTGATATCAGCCAGTTCATCCACCGTCGGGTCCAGTTGTGCGATAAACGCCACAACCGCAGCCCTCGAAAAGGATTCATTTGCAGACTGGCTTAGGATTGTCATTTTGAATTGGTTCTTGATGGCCATTACCGTTTACCCTCCACGTCGATTTTTGCAAGCTTGTCCAGTCCGGCCAGCTTCATGACACGGGCGGTCTGGTTGGAAACGCCCCGCACCTCCATGCTCCTCCCTCCGGACAAGGTGAGCGTCTTATACCGTCCCATCACCAGGCCGATGCCGGAGCTGTCCATAAAGGTAACCTGGGAAAAATCCAGAATTAGCAGGGATGGACGGGCGCTCTCAATCATGCGGTCAATTTCCTCCCGCATCCTCCTGGCGCTGTGATGGTCGATTTCCCCGACCAGATAAGCTGTAATCGTATTTTCTTCCTGTTTTATCCTGACAGGCATGGAAAACTGCCTCCTTTTTAAAGTGGTGCAAAAGAAAAATCCCCTATCCAAAGGATAGAGGATTGTGCGCGCATATTTTGTCGAGATTGGTGGGACCTGTCCATTTTTTCTAATTTTCTGCTTCTCCTTCCTCATATCTTATCCCATCCGGAATCCTATCCCATAAATACTAATGGCAAAGGAAGCGTTATTTCCTGCCCTGTTAAAGGAAAACCTGCTCTGCAAGAAAAGCTCCTTCCCCACTTTCTTGACCCTTACCACCCCACCTTTTGTAATAAGCGATACAAGAAAGGAGAAATCCAGTGCGATTGAGATTCATCCTTGTCCTTCCATTGCTTTTTTTGTAGAAAAGCAGTAAAATCAAGGACAACCGAACCGCCTATTGATTCGGACAGGCTTATTAAGCCTGCACAAGGGCAGCCGTGCCCCAAAAGGAGGACACCTTTATGATGACACCGACCCACGTAGTAATTGCGGGAGTTTTAATTTTGATATTCAGCGCCGCTGAGTATTTGCTTACCAGGAGAGCCGGCTGGCTGGGGCTTGTTTTACCGCTGGTCGTCACGGTGATGGGGATTTTACTGGAAAAAATCATGCTTTTTTTGCTCATCCCACTCATCCTATTTTTCCTGCTCGCCCTGCAAGTTTCCGCAAACAAACGCCGGCGCAAAGGTTATCCCGCCAAGGGATACCGGGCTTAGCCTTTTGCGAAAACCCCATGCAGACCGGCTGCATTCCATTTGTATGCCAAGCATAGTTTTAGTACCATAAAAATTTAAACCAAAGAACATGATTTCTCAGGGGGAATCACTAATGAAGTACTATTTACAAAGAACCTGGGCTACCATTGATTTATCCAAAATCGAAGAAAACTACCGGCTCATCCGTAACCACTATGTCGGCCAAGAAAAAAACACGATGATCTGTGCAGTCGTCAAGGCAAACGCCTACGGCCACGGGGACAAAGTGGTCGCAAAACTGCTGGATGAATGCGGCGCAGACTGGTTCGGGGTCTCCAATATTGAGGAGGGCCTTGCTCTGCGGAAGGCCGGCATCAAAAAACCGGTTTTGATTTTCGGGCACACTCCCAGCGAACTCGTCCCGATTCTGGCAAAACAGGAAATTACTCAGACCTGCCTGTCACTCGAATATGCAAAAGAGCTTTCCAAAGCCGCTCAAAAACAGAACATTACAGTGGACATCCATATCAAAGTGGACACCGGCATGTCCCGCATCGGCTTTGTGTGCAGCCAGGAGAAAATGGTAAAAGCCTGCTGTGAGCAGATTGCACAGGCCTATGCCCTCCCCAACCTACACGCAACCGGAATTTTCACCCACTTTGCCTGCTCGGACGAATATGCAGAGGATTCCGTCTCGTTCACCAAGGGGCAGTTTTCCCGTTTTATGAAAGTTTGTACACAACTGGAAACACAGGGGTATTCCCTTGGCATCCGCCATTGCTGCAACAGCGCGGCAGTCGTCAACTACCCCGAGATGCATCTGGACATGGTGCGTCCCGGCATTATCCTTTACGGCTGTCCTCCAAGCGGGGAAATGGAGCAGGGATCTCCCTTCCAGCCAGCCATGGAGCTGAAAACCACTGTCAGCGAAGTCAAGGAAATTCCAGCCGGGACTTCCATCAGCTATGGGCGCATCTTCACAAGCGGCCGCACCATGCCGGTAGCCTCCCTGACCATCGGGTATGCAGATAGTTTCCCGCGAACGGGAAATCCGGCAAACGTTTTGCTTCACGGCAAGCGCGTTCCGGTTATCGGACGGGTCTGCATGGACCAGATGATGGTGGACATTTCCGGACTTGACGGTGTCAAAATGGGAGACGTCGCCACCGTGTTCGGCAAAGACGGGGCAGAAGAAATCACAGTCGGGGAATTTGCCGCGCTGCGGGGTTCCGTCAACTACGAGGCGCTTTGCGCCGTGGGAATCCGGGTGCCGCGTGTCTACCTCTACCGCGGTCAAATCATCGAGGTCACCGACTACATCTCCTGCGCCTATTGAGTTTACTACTCTTCCAGTCAAAACCTCCGGCTAAGCCGGAGGCTTGAGTAAGCCCTATAAGGGCATGATCCCGGCAAGCCTCTCAAGAGGCACTGAACGATCTACCACTTGCATCACTTGCCCCACAACCCGTAAACGGGTCGTCACCGCTAAACTAAAGTTTGCTTTACTCTCCCCAGCTCCCCAGCAGAGCTGGGGGGTTGTCGCTTCGCTTAAGCATACAACACAAAAGCCGTACCGGGAAAACCCGATACGGCTTTTCTTATTTTGTCAAATAATTTCATATCCGGCTGCGCTGAGGCCCGTACTGCGGCATCGAGGTCTTTTTGTTTGACAAGAAGATAACCCGTTAGATAAGTGGAAACAGCAAAGAGGCTGATACCCTGTTTTGCCAGTGTGGAGGAAATCCCCGCCAGAATCCCGACCAGAGAGAATTCCAGTGTCCCGCACACGCGCAGGGCGCGCCAATCGTCCTCCCGCTTCAGGCAGTCCGACGGAGCATCTGCACTCGGGCAGACAAGCGAACATTCCTCATCCGTGTGCGCGAAAAATGAACGGGCGGGTAAGATCTGCTGTCTTTTGACAACAGGCAAACGGAAAATCCCAGGGAAAGCAGCTCTATGTTCATACGTAATACACACTCCTATTCGACTGATTTCAGGGACTCAACCATTTTGACCTTTTTGAGCTTAAAGTGCATCACAAGGTTAACCAAAACGGCAAATACCAGAGTCAGCGCGGCGGCGAGCAGATAGCTCATCGCTTTAATATCCCGTCCGAACATGACAATGTCCATCTCCGCAACGCCAATTACAAACCGGCTGAGGAAAATTCCGAGTATCAGCCCCACACCCGTACCAAGCAAAGTCAGGATGACATTTTCCCGGTAGATATAGGCGGAGACCTCCTTATCATAGAAGCCCAACACCTTGAGCGTCGCAATTTCTCGGATACGCTCGTTAACATTGATATTTGTTAAATTATAAAGGACTACAAAGGCAAGCAGCCCGGCGGACACGATAAGGACCAGAATTACATAATTGAGGCTTGACACCATGTCGCTGAAATTGTCCTTGATACTGCTCAGGAACGTAAGCCCCTGCATCGCATCCTGCTCTGACAAGGCGGAAAAGACCCCTTCGGAGTCCGGATGCTCCGCATCCTTCCATTTTGCAAAAACAAGGTTGTATTCTGGTTCCTTACCGTAGAGTTCCCGGTAAGTCTTCTCCGTCATGTACACATAATGGTAGGTGTAGTTTTCAATGATACCGCTGACTGTGAGTTTCACGGTTGCATAATCGGAACCAAACAGAGTAAAGGTATCCCCCGTGGAAAGACCCAGCTTGGCTGCAAGCTTTTCCGTGATTACCACGGAACCGTCCCGCAGCGCCACCGGTTCTTTTCCCTTGCGCGTGTGCATGTTGACATATTGTGGAAAAGTTCCAATATCCTGTGGTACGTTGAGATAGACCTCCATCTGCTTGGAGCCGGATTCTGCGGTCATCGTCTCCTGCAAGAATTCCCCATGAAGCCCGATGGAGGACTGCGAACCAACCGCCTCCATCGTCTTGCCAATTTCTCCATCTTTCGGGGCAATCATCACATCATACAGGGAAATCTCGGTAAACTGTTTATTCACAATTTCCATGATGGAGTCTTTTAAGGCAAACCCGGTCAATATCAGCGCGGTACATCCCGCGATTCCCACTACCGTCATGATGATGCGCTGTTTGTAACGGAACAGGTTGCGGGCGGTCACCTTGTGGCTGAAATTGAACCGGTTCCAGATGAATGGGATTCTCTCCAGCAGCACCCGCTTGCCGGGCTTCGGTGATTTTGGCCGCATCAGCTGCGAGGGACGCTGAAACAATTCGCTGCGGCACACCGCATACACGGTGATACCGACGCACAGCGCCGCTACCAAAATGGAAGGGATGGCCAGTTCCAGGCGAATCGGTGCAAGGAGATAGGGGATGTTATACAAAATCTTATAGGCATTCATAATGATGCGCGGGAAAGCCTGAAATCCAATGAGAAGCCCCACAATACTCCCAAGCAGGCTTGCCATGATCCCGTAGGTCATATATTTCATGATGATGAAGCCGTTGGAATAACCGAGCGCCTGGAGGGTTCCGATTTCGGTCCGCTCTTCTTCTATCATCCTGGTCATCGTAGTCAAGCAGACCAGCGCTGCGACCAGCAAAAAGAAGATGGGAAACACTTTGGCAACATTGTCCACACGCATGGCATCGTCGCCAAGGCCGGTGTATCCCGGACAGGCGGATGCGCGATTAAGCACATACCAGGTTGGCTCCGCAAGCTCTTCGAGCTCGTGCTTTGCGCTGCTTAGCTGCTGCTCTGCATCAGCAATTTCCCGCTGCGCTTCGCTCTTTTTCTCTTCGAGTTCAGCGACGCCGTTTTCATATTCCGTTTTGCCGTCGTCAAGCTGTTTTCTTGCCTCTGCGAGCTGCTGCTCGCCCTGAGATTTTTGTGCAGCCAAATCCTGCTCGCCCCGAGCGATCTCTTTATCCGCCTGCATCAGCTGGTTACGGGAGGACAGCAGCGCCGCCGCCGCATCGTCAAGCTGCTTTTGTGCAGCTTCGATTTGCTCCAACCCGGACTGATACGCCGCTTCGCCCTGTTCATATTTCGCCTTGTTCTGCTCAAAGTTCCCCCGCTCATCGGCAAGCTGTCCGGCTGCCTTTGCAAGCTCTCCCGATGCTTTGTCAAGCTCATCCTTTTGAGCGGCAAGAGTCTGCGATACCGTGGTAAGCGCCCCATCAAGCTGTGGGCGCAGGGCAGTACTGCCGGAGACACAGGCAAGGAACAGGTCGCCGAGCCCGCTTTGCATCCGGTTTAATCCCGCCTGTATCCCGGCTAGCTGCTCCGCATTGAATGCGGATGGGGCCGCCAAAGCCGCCTTCGCGCTTTGCAGCAGGGTGCTTGCGCTTTGGTAGGCTGCAAGCCCCTGTTCATACTCCTGCTGCTTGGCGGCAAGAGTCTGCTCGGCTTGGGTCAGCTGTTCCTCCCCCTGTGAAATCTGTTCCTTTGCCGCGTCAAGCTCACGGCGGCTGGCAATGAGTGCCTGGCGCTGGGTTTGCAGGGCTTCCAGTCCGTACGATACCTGCTTTAAGCTGGTGTTGTACTGCTCCCATCCTTCGGCCGTTTTGGCCTTGGAATCTGCAAGAGTCTGTTCTGCCTGGAAAATCTTTGTATCAAACTGCTGTTTTTGCTCAGCATACTCCGCCTCTCCGGAAGTAAGCTGTTCTTTAGCATCGGCAAGCTGCTGTTTGGCATCTGCCATCTGGGAATCCGCATCCTCCTTTGCACCGGCAAGCTTTTGCTCGTTTTCCGTGATGGTCTTTCCGGCCTGTGCCTTGATCTCTTCCAGCCTTTCACCCTTACGGGTGTCCCCGAGACGCTCCACAATTTCTACATATCCCTCGCTGAGCGAATCATACTCCTCGGTATAGGCCTGTGCCTGTTCGGAACTTTCAAACGTCAGATAGACATCCGTGTAATCTTCATAGGAAAATGCTTCGGGCATCAGGTACACGAAACCATCTGCCGAGCCGTCGCCGATGGTACTGCTGCCGCGCTGCATTTTATAGATATACATTGGGCTTTCCACCGTACCGACGATGGTAAATTCCTCCTGGGAAAGCATCGAAGATACAGAACCATCCCCATCGGTCTTCATCTGTACGGTATCCCCGATGGAAAAGCTCCCCCGTTCTGCGAGGTAGGAATCAATCACGCATTCGTTTTTCTGCTTCGGCATTCTGCCGTCTGCAAGGCGAAGCTCGTTTAAACGGTCGGTTTTTTTTGCATCCTCCTGCGGTAAGGAGTATACCTTGCACACCGCCGTATTCCCGGATTTCTCCATAAACAAATCTGCGCTGTAAGCCGGCATAACCCCTTTGACTCCATCCAGGGAACGAAACGCCTCAAGATCCTTTTCCCCAAACCCAAGCGTGGAGACAACCCGGACATCCATCAGGTTGTTTTTCTGATAAAAATAATCCTCCGACTTTTCCATGTCTGAACAGGTGGCCTTGACGCCTGCAAAAAAGCCGACGCCAATGGCGATGATGGCGAAGATGGAAAGGAAGCGGTTTTTGGTCTTCCAGATTTCCCGAAAGGTATCCTTGCGAAATGCACTCTTCACAGCTTACCACTCGATCCTTTCCACCGGGGTGGGGTGCTCGTTTAAAATCGTCTGCTCCACCTTGCTGTTTTTCATGTGGATCACACGGTCCGCCATTGGGGTGATGGCCTGATTGTGGGTGACGACAATGACTGTCATCCCCGTTTTACGGCAGGTATCCTGCAAAAGCGCCAGAATCCGCTTGCCGGTATTGTAATCGAGCGCTCCGGTCGGCTCGTCGCACAGCAAAAGCTTTGGATGCTTGGCAAGCGCCCTTGCAATTGCCACGCGCTGCTGTTCCCCGCCGGACAGTTGGGAGGGAAAGTTGTTCATGCGCTCTTTCAGTCCCACCTGCTCGAGCACCTCGACCACATCGAGCGGGTCCTTGGATATCTGGGTGGCAAGTTCGACGTTTTCTTTTGCCGTCAGGTTTTGCACCAGGTTGTAAAACTGGAATACGAATCCCACGTCATATCGCCGGTAAGAGATGAGTTCCTTTCGGTTGTAATCGCTGATGTTACTGCCGTCTACGAGCATTTTTCCTTTATCGCAGACATCCATTCCGCCAAGGAGGTTTAATACCGTTGTTTTTCCGGCTCCGCTCGGACCCACGATAACTGCAAATTCCCCTTTTTCAATTGTAAAGGAGACGCCATCCGCAGCGTTGATCGTGATCTCCCCCATGTGATAGCTTTTATAGACATCCTTCAGCGCGACAAATCCACCCATGCCGTAATCTCCTGTTCTCTTGATAATGACTCAGTTCCATTTTACACCATTTCTAACCTACATGCAAAAACAGTTTGTAAATATTGCACCGTGTCAGAATCTTTTTATTGCTTCAAACCACAAAAGGTAGTAAACTGAAATCCGGATCGTTTCCCTGCCAGTATTACAGGACGGTTTTCTCAGATCAAAATCATCAACATTGGAGGAACTTCAGATGCAGTGCAACATGACCGATTACATTATAGAGCAGGCCAAAACCCTGCTTGCCATCAAAAGCCCGACCGGCTATACCCGGGAAGTGGCAGATTACCTGTTTTCCACTCTCACTAAGCTGGGATATGAACCCAACCGCACCGCGAAAAACAGCATCGTCGTCTGTTTCGGCGGCGAAGGCAATCCCATTTTACTGACCGCGCATGTCGACACGCTCGGCGCCATTGTCCGGGAAGTCAAAGCAAATGGACGCCTTTCCCTTTCCCCGCTTGGCGGGCTGGTTCCGAACAACGTGGATTCGGAAAACTGCACCGTCTTCACCCGGTTTTCCGGCAGCTACAGCGGCACGTTCCAGATGAACGACCCCTCCTCCCATGTCAATCTCAAACTTAAGGAACAGCCGAGAGACTTCGATACGATGGAAGTCGTGCTCGACGAAAAGGTCTATTCCAAAGAGGAAACGGAAGCCCTCGGGGTCAGCGCCGGCGATATTGTCGCGTTTGACCCCCGTACCACTCTCACGGATTCCGGCTATTTCAAAAGCCGCTTTATCGACGACAAGGGCTGTTCGGCCATCCTGCTCGCCTATGCAAAACATCTGAAGGACACCGGTACTGTCCCCGGCCGCAAGGTCTATGCGCATTTTACTGTCTATGAAGAAACCGGTCACGGTGCGGCGGCGAGTGTTCCGGAGGATGTACAGGAAATCCTCAGCCTGGACATGGGCTGTGTCGGCATCGGCCTTAACTGCAATGAGTGCAAGGTTTCCATCTGTGCAAAGGACTCCCGCGGGCCGTATGACTACGATATGACGACCGCTCTCATCAAAGCGGCAAAGGACAACGGCCTCGACTATGCGGTGGATATCTACCCGGGCTACGGCTCGGATGCGGATGCCGCCCTGTCTGCCGGACACGATCTGCGCCATGCGCTGATTGGCCCGGGCGTCTATGCATCCCACGGCTATGAGCGCACTCACATGGACGGCTTGGCTAACACCTATCTCCTGCTGCAACACTATCTAGGATAGTTTGTTTTCACGGATGGCAACTGATACAATAACCCCCCGCCTTGTGAAATGTGAACTGCCCCAGAATGTACAGACAGCACAAAAAAGCCCCTAAGTAGGAAATATT
>ERZ781272.1117-NODE-1117-length-11284-cov-4.145961_pt1 | contig 11284 bp, 14 predicted proteins | sample MGYA00375850_ERZ781272 | MGnify/ENA primary metagenome ERZ781272 (study PRJEB29790, sample SAMN06051246) | human gut metagenome | host: Homo sapiens | place: USA: Cincinnati, Ohio | collected 2013-06-21 | study: EMG produced TPA metagenomics assembly of the Gut...
TTTCGCTATAAACTTACTACGTCCCTTATTTATGTTGTGTGGCATCTATGTTTTTTGCTTTTAATTAATATGATAGAATATTACGTAGAATAAATCGAGATATTAATTAGTATCGAGATATTAATTAACAATAAAGGATGTGCGGTTAATTTATATGAATATAACGGTTATTTCGGTAGGGAAATTAAAAGAAAAGTATTTAAAGCAGGCAATTGATGAGTATTCAAAAAGATTATCACGTTACTGTAAATTAAATATAATCGAGCTTGCAGATGAGCAGACACCAGATAATGCATCAGAAAAAGATGAACTGATAATTAAAGATAAGGAAGGCAATAAAATATTAAGTAATATAAAAGACAATATGTATGTTGTAACTCTGGATCTTAAAGGGAAAATGTTATCTTCTGAAGAGTTGTCTAAATTTATTGATAACTGTGGTGTAAGAGGTGATAGTAATATTTGCTTTGTAATTGGTGGAAGCTTGGGGTTAAGTGAAAGTGTTTTAAAAAGAGCTAACTATAGCCTTTGTTTTAGTAAGATGACCTTTCCTCATCAGTTGTTTAGAGTGATGTTGTTAGAGCAGATTTATAGGGGATTTAGAATAAGCAATGGTGAACCGTATCATAAGTGAGTGCGAAATTTACTGAAATTGGATATAAACTAGAATTTGCAGTCGATTGAAAGAAAATGTTAGCATATGATATAATTACCTTATAAATATATAAGGTGGGAGCAATATGCAGATTAGTAAATCCATTGTTATTAATATTGGAGATGATGTTATAAAAGCATTTTTAAAAGAACAAAAAATCTCTAATGAAAAATTAGTAAGTGTGCAAAATATAGAAAATTTAATCTCTGATTTAATAAATCAAGGATTATTAAATTTAGATGCATTAGAAAATTTTTTATTTAATGAATTAATGTATGGCAAAAGACGTTATATAAGAGTTTTTAAATTAGATAAAATTAAAAATATTAAATATAAAGAAGATTGGTTAGATGGTTTAAGTAAAAAATATAACATAGAATCTCTAGAATTTAACAATATAATTTCTTCATATGTAAGTGAGGATGATTCAAGTAAGATAGCGGCTATTCATACAGAGTATGATGAAAAACAAGAAATAAGAAAGATAAGTATATTATTTGTATTTTATATTAGAATGAAAGATAGTGGAAATTCACTTTGTTATATTCCTGTTGAATTTGATCTTGTAAATAAATTAATAGTTGTGAAGTCTTGGCGTAGACAAGGAATATATGATGATGATAGGTATAAACCTTTATATTTAATGGATAAAACTATTCTATGGCTTGAAAATAACTTGATATATTCAAAAAAACCAATGAGTGATACATATAAAGAGATATTATATAATATGACTAAAGGTTTAGTAGATGAATTATTTGATAAGATACCATCATATGAAGATACTATAAAACTTGAGTCTGATATAAATGGTTTTTCTAATTCAATTCTTGATAAAATAGGATTAGAAAATAAAGTATTGGAGAAGGATGGAACATATAGTTTACCATCAGGTATTATGGATATAAAAGATGAATTATTAAAATTAATACAAAGACTTACTGTTTCAGATTATTTCATGAATAGAGAATTTTCTGAAGTTTGGGATATGGGGATTTCAGCGATTGTTAATAGTGTAAAATTTAATGATAAAGATAATGTTTTAGCTGTAGTTAGTGGAGAAGATAAAAGAAAGCCTGTATTTTGCGCTAAGTCATTTTTAGTGTTGCTCAAATCAATAGAAGATTCTAAAGAAGTAGACACTATTTGGATTGCATTTAAATATGATAAAAAAACTATTAGAATAAATTATGATGCTTCAAATGATGATTACTATTTAGAAATAGGAGTGTTATCTAATCAAAGAAATTTTACTCAGAAAGAATTCGAATATATATGGGAGATATTAACACGATATGAATCAGATGATAATACAAAGATTGAAAAAGTGGATAGAGCCATTGTCGGTTAATCAAATAAAAGCTATTTCACCTAAATTATTAAAGGATGAATTACAGGTGAGTGATAGTGAGCTATTAGAAATTGTTAAATTTCTTTACAAGGAAAGAGTTTTAATCTATAGATATAAATTTAAATGTGATGAGTGTGGAAATGACTGTATTGTATATGAAAGAAGACTAAAGTCTGGAGAATATAATTGTGGCGGATGTGGAAAACATTTTGAGTTAAAAGATATTGTTGAAAAAAGTAAAGTACTCTATGAGTTTAATAAAATAGAAATGCTAGAACTTGGCGAAGAAGGAGAAATTGATTTTACTAAAGCTGCTTTTGGTAGTAATGTAGTAAGCCTTGATGTTCATAGAGAAAAAATTGAAGGAGGAGCTATGGAAAAGGAAAAGAAAATAATATTTTTTGGAAGTTCTCAAGAGTCGTCTGATGTAATGGATGATATAGCAGCAATAGTTGCTACTTTAGGATATTCTACATTAACATGGAATTCACCTAATAAGGGAGTATTTATTGCTGGAGATTCAACTTTAGATAGTCTTATTAATACGACTAAAAGAGTCGATGGTGCAATTTTTATATTTAGTGATGATGATAAGACTTGGTGTCGTGATGAAATACTTAGAGCTAGTGTTAGAGATAATGTTTTATTTGAGTATGGATTATTTATGGGATCTTTAGGGAAAACCAAAGTTGCTTTTGCATCAAAAAATAAGCCCAAGCTTGCAAGTGACTTGTCGGGAGTTACATATATAAGTGCAGATATGGATGAAGCTGTTGTAAAAAAGCAATTAAAAAATTGGCTGGAAAGAATATAATAAAAAATTATTAATATAGTAAGGAATACTTAAGGTTTAATGTAGGTATTCCTTATTTTTTGTCACATAAAAAGGACATACTATGTATTTACATAAGAACTAATGTTCTGTAGAATATGGTATATAAAAGTACTGGACCGAATCGACAAAAGGTGATATACTTAATAAGTAAAATACTAGTGAGGTGTAATATGAGCAGAATAGCAATTTCATTTTTTGCTGGAGCTGGTGGGTTAGATATTGGAATACATAAAGCTGGCTTTGATGTGAAACTAAGTGTAGAGTTAGAAGAAAAATACTGTAAGACATTAAAGTTAAATAATCCTACATTCAATGTAATTAATGAAAATATAATGAATTATTCTAAAGATAGAATTTATAAAGATGCAAACTTAAAAGCAGATAAAGAGATAGATTTAATATTTGGTGGCAGTCCTTGCCAAAGTTTTAGTACAGCTGGTAAAAGGAAAGCTTTTTCAGATGAAAGAGGAAAAGCAATGCTTAAATTTATTGAATTAATAGAAGAAACAAAACCAAAAGCATTTTTGCTAGAGAATGTTAAAGGTTTATTATCAGCACCTTTAAAACATAGACCATTAAATGAAAGAGGAGCTGGTTTTCCGCCATTGAATAAAGAAGAACAAAAAGGTAGTGCATTAATGTATTTGTTAAGCCAAGTTAATGATTATAATGTAGTATATAAAGTAGTAAATTCAGCTGAGTACGGTGTTCCTCAAAAGAGAGAAAGAGTAATATTTGTTGGGATAAGAAAAGATTTAAATAAATATTACGAGTTTCCTAAAATAACTCATGGAGGAAAGACAGGAAAAGCATTCAATACTGTTGGTGAAGTAATAAAAAAGTTAGAAGAAACTAATCAAACATATGTAAAATATTCTAAGGAAAGGCTTAAATATATGAAGCTTATACCTAAAGGTGGAGGAAATTGGAGAGATTTAGATGAAGCTATTGCTGAAAAAGCAATGGGAGGAGCATTTAAATCTGGTGGTGGGAAAACTGGATATTTTAGAAGAGTTAAGGCTAATGAGCCTAGTCCTACATTATTGACATCTCCAATACAAAAAAGCACTAATTTAGGTCATCCATATGAGGATAGACCATTAAGTATAGAAGAATATTTAGAAATTCAAGGTTTTCCAAACGGATATAAAATTAATGGAACAATAAATGATCAATATACACAAATAGGAAATGCTGTTCCAGTAAAAGTTGCAGAAGTAATAGGATGCAAATTAATAGATATATTAGAAAAATAGGTATATTATTACCTATTTTTTTATATTTAAGTAGTTTTAATGTATAATATACTTATAATTTTAAATGAGGATGGGGAAAAGTGTATGAACATTGAGACTAAGAAAAAAATAGAAAGTCATTTAAGAGGAGTTATGAAGAGAATTGTTGAAAAAAGAACAATTCAAGAACCATTCAATGAAGAAGAAATAAAAAGTAAGAATCCATTTGGATACAGATTAGTGCCAGTAGAAGTATGGAAAGGATCAAAATTTGAGCGCTCTTTTGTTACATCTTTGGGGCAAGGAATTTTTGAACAAATAGCGAAGATAATAGCAGAAGGTTCAGGAGCTATAGCTGAAAACCAATATACAAAATCAATTAAATTAAATACTTGGCAAATGGAGCAAATTGATAACATATTAGATAAGCAAAGAAAACAAAAAGGCAATTCTAAAGGAAAAAGAAGTTCAGAAAAAGTTAAAACAATTAAACAAGAATTAGAATTTCTTAAACAATTAGAAATTGATAGATATCAAGATGTTAGTGTTTTATTTGATTTGCATATAAAAAGACAAGATGGAAGAGAAGAGTTCTATTCATTAAAAACTGTTAAACCTAATTTAGATCAAACAGAAACTGCAAAAAAGGATATGCTAAGATTGATGACAGCAGAAGATGCAGAAGCATATTTTGCACTACCATATAATCCAGCAGGAGAAGGAGAAAGTTATAAATCGGCACATGCTATCCCATATAAGCTATTTGATATGGATAATGATAACAATGTTTTGATAGGTAAAGATTTATGGAATAAAATAGGTGATGATGATAGTACTTATGATGAATTATTAGATATTTTTGATATTGTAGGAGAAGAGTATATACAAAAAATAAAGTCTGAATACTTAGGAATAAAATAGTAATTAACTAGCCACTCAAATATATATTATAATGGTGGAGGTTGATTGTATGAATAAAGAAAAGACACGCATTAAAATAATAAGATTTCTACAATGGAACGATAGAAATGGTTGCTATACAGATGAAAATTGTGATTTAGAAGAAGTACCAAGAATGACATATGAAGAAGCAGTAAAATATTTCTTTGGTGTAATAAATGATGATTTCTATTATAGTATAGTAGATAATATTTTTGAACTTACATATGATGAAGTAATAAAATATGCAAAAGAAAATAATCTATATGAAAGCACAATGAATAAATTGCAGATATTAATTAATGCTAAAAGTGCTGATGATGAATTGTATAGAAGCATATTGAATTAAAGAAGATGATTAAATATATATTATAATCATGTAAAAATAAAAGAAATACTTAGAGTAATAAGGCTTTAAGTATTTCTTTTTCTATTTTAAGAAAATAAAAAAGGAGTTGAAAATCGATGGCTAAGAAAAGTGAAACCAAAGTAATAAAAGAAACAAACTACTGCAAAATCTACAGCAAGGTCAGCATTGAAGATGATGAATACAACAGCTGTATAGAAAGAATTGAAGTCAAAGAGAAGAAGCGTGAAGAAATACGATTTGCATTGTACAAAGATACTGTAATAGGTGATAATCGATATGTTCCAAGAAGTCTTGATGTAACTGAAATACAACTACTAGAGCTGATAAAAAAGGCTATAAAAGAAAAAGTATTTTCAAATGAATTCATAGAAATGCTTCAACAAGAGTTGAATAATACAGTAAAAAAATAATTTGCAATTGATATCAAAAAATAAAATATCAATTGAAAATGTTATCGAATAATAAATTGATATTTTTGTATATTTATAAAAAAATGACTAGACAAAATATTTATCATGTGTTATTTTTTTAAAAAAAAGCCTATAAATATGAAAAAAATGAAAATAATTATAAGAAACACTGTATAATATTTAAAATTAATAAATTATTCTAAATTTATAAGGAGGAGGAGAAAAGAAATAAAAAATGTTAAATTATGAATAAGATTTGAGTGCTAAATATTATGAGCGCTTAGTCATTGAATTATAATAAAAACTTGAAAGGTGGATTCTATATTTATGAAATGGATAAAAGAAAAGTATAAAAATTATTCAATAAAAAAAAGAAATACAGTTTCCTTCGGAGCTATTATTGCAATGATGATTTTATTTATGATATTATCATTATCCACATTATCAAATGTAGGAGGATTAAGTAAAAAGATATATAATGGCTCATATGTGACTAATGATACTGTATGGCAGATGAGAGTGAATCTTCAGGCATTAGATAAATATACATCTAGGGCAATTATTGAGAAAGACAAAACTAAAGAAAACGAATATATAAAGATTGCAGATGAACATGCAGAAAGCTTGAAAACCAATATGAACAGTATTAAAGGAAGACTTGAAGAAGACGATTCTATTGATACAAATCTGATAAATGAGTTTAACAAATATATGGATGAATCAGCAATTGAAAGACAAAAAGTAGTAGAATTAATAAGAAATGGTCATAATGAAGAAGCAGCAAATATGCTTACAACAACATATGCAGATAAAATTGATAATGCTAGAGAAGTATTAGAAAAGATAGGCGATAATACGACTGCTAGTGCAGAGGAGTCTTTAAAGAAAAGTGACAGGATTACATTATATAACTTTATATTTACTGTTGCTGTTGGTGTTGTAATTATAGCTTTTTCAATTTGGATTATGAAGGTAATTAACTCTATTTTAGTTGAAGGAATACAAAGTTTAAGAAAAATTTCTTTAAATTTAAATGAAGGAAAACTAGAAACTGATAATACATATATTTCAAATGATGAAATTGGACAAGTAATAAGTGAAATGAATGAGTCAATAACTTTGTTAAAATCTTATGTTGATGATGAAGTTACTACATTAAATACTTTAGCAAGCGGAAATCTAGATATAGAATTAAATAAAGATATCGATTATAGAGGACAATTTAAAGAAATACAAACATCATTTGGAATTATAATAGATACATTAAATGATATTTTTAAGAACATGGCGGAATCATCTAAGTCAATAGCAGAGGGGTCAGAAGATATACATACAACAACAGAAATAATTTCAGAAGGATCTATGGAACAGGCTGGAGCAGTAGAAGAGTTACTTGCAAGTTTTACAGAAATATCAGATCAAGTAAAAGAGAATGCAAAAGATATAGAAAAGACAGAGGAATATCTAGAGTCAACCAAAATGATAGTTGATGAAGGAAATTCAAAAATGGATACTCTTAGAAACTCGATGAATGATATTAATGAGGCTGCACAACAAGTATCACAAGTAACAGAAACAATAGATGATATAGCATCACAAGTAAATTTGCTTGCCTTAAATGCAGCTATAGAAGCAGCAAGAGCTGGAGAATCAGGAAAGGGATTTGCTGTTGTAGCAGAAGAAGTTAGAAAACTCGCAGAAGAAGTTAAAATTGCAGCAGGAGATACAAGAGAAATAATTGAACATGCTATTTCAAAAGCTGGTGAAGGAAGTATGCTAGCTAATGAAACAGCGGAATCTTTACGTATAATTGTTAAAAATGTGGTAAGAACTACAGAATTATCAAAAAAAGTATCTGAAGTATCTAATAGTCAAAGTATTGCTATTGCACAAATGGTTGAAGGCGTGAATCAGATAGCAGATGTAGTTGAAAAGAACTCATCTACATTAGAAGAGATTACAAATTCAACTAATGAATTATCTAGACAAGCAACTAGAGTTGATGGAGAATTGGCAAGATATAAAGTAAAAAAATAGTATGACTAAAGAGTCTATGATTTTAATTTACTACCAACTACTGAAAGTAAAGATTATATAAGTGAAGCGTGAAGAAATACGATTTGCATTGTACAAAGATACTGTAAGAGGTGATAATCGATATGTTCCAAGAAGTCTTGATGTAACTGAAATACAATTACTAGAGCTGATAAAGAAAGCTATAAAACAAAAAGTATTTTCAAATGAATTCATAGAAATGCTTCAACAAGAATTGAATAATACAATAAAAAAAATCCTAATTGCTAATAAAATAGTGATTAGGATTTTTTTATGTTAGATTTTGATAGATAGAGTAAATATCTCTAACTATATTTTACTATATAACGACAATATCTGCCAAGTGAAAATATAATAAAAATAAAATTCTAAATAATCATATCTAATACAAAATCGCCCCAGCACGCCCCAAAAGAAAGGGCGATTTTTGTATCTGCAAACCTAGCAATGTAGCCAATCTCCCCAGTTGCCCTAGTTTCCCTAGTATAAATAATAATAATATAAAAAGAAAAACTCTAAAATAGAAAATGCCATCAAAATAGCAGGGGCAACAGGGGAAACAGGGGCAAGGCTAGGAAACATGAGAGTTTGAAAGCAGGGCAAAAGATAATTTCAAAGTGGAAACAGGGGCGAATACAAAAAAATGTAAAAGAACCCGCTAAAAAATAAAAACGGGGATAAAAAACCGTTTGGAAAGTTAGTAATATAGCCAATTCTCCCGTAAAATCCGTAAACCCGATAGAAATAAGTATGTCTAATAATGAGAGAAAAATAAAGGTTTAAATTCTAATATAATGACACAATGAAAAGTAACGGGAAAGCGGGAATTTTGGGTGAACCTAGAAAACATGAGTATTTCAAAGCGGGAGCAAAAAATAAAAAAAACGGGTACAACGGGAAAATAATAAAAGGAAGGTGCAAAAAAACATGAAATCAGAAAAGAAACAGCAACAAAAAAGAATAAGCATAGTTTCAATCAAGATGGTAAGAGAATCAAGTGTTTTGTATGACATAAGAAAAATAAGCTCACCAAATGATGCTGTAGAGTTGGGAAAAAGATTTTTGAAAGAAGAGGATAGAGAGAAGCTGATTGTATGTTGTCTTGATACAAAAAATCAGCCAACAGCAATAAATGTTGTAGCAATAGGAAAACTAAATAATTCGCTGGTACATCCAAGAGAAGTATTCAAACCAGCCATACTAAGTAACTCAGCTTCAATAATACTTTTTCATAATCATCCATTAGGAGATACAACACCAAGTAATGAAGATAAGTTGATAACAGAGAGAATAAAAGAAAGTGGAGAGATACTAGGAATAAAGCTACTTGACCATATAATCATAGGAAATAATTCATATAAAAGTTTCAAAGAAGAAGGATTAATATAAAAAAATAATAGGAGTGATAAACATGATAGAATTAACACATTTAAAAGAAATAGGCAAGGCAGACAGACTACCAAAGTCCACTGACAGGAATACTAAGATGTCCTCAGTGTGGAGCTGGTATGGTAATCATGAGAACTACAAGAACAAGAAAAGACGGAACTAAACGAAGACTGGAATACATTGTTGTGGGAACTGGAAGAATAAAGGAACAGCAATATGTCATTCAAATGCAATGAGAGTAGATAAAGCTAATGACTATGTTTTTGGTAAGCTTTCAGAACTGCTAAGTAATGATAAGCTTGTAAGAGATATAGTAAAAAACATAAATACAGATAGAAAGCATAAGGTAGATCCATCAAAAGATGAATTACAAAAACTAACAAAGGAACTTGATAAAATTTCAGCTAAAAAGGACAAACTATTTGAAGCTTTTGAAGAAGACATAATAACTAAGGATGATTTCAAAGAAAGAGTAGCAGAACTTCAATCAAGGGAAAGACTTCTTCAAGAAGAAGTAAATAAACTAAAGATGAATGTTTTGGATGACAATGTACAACAAGTTTCATATGAACTGGTAAAAGAAACATTGTCAAAGGTAGGAGAAATGCTTGCAAATTGTAAGTCAATGGAGCAGAAGAAAAAACTACTTCATATGTTGATTTCAAAAATTACTATAAATGAGTTAAGAGATATTGATTCAATACAGATTAATATAAATGATAACTTAATAGCATATCTAAATAACGGAGGAGAACCAAGTCCAGATGGAGGAGGTTCTCCTTTTTCTTTTGTTTCAAGAAGAAGATTGATGATAAATCCTGTGAATATAAAAATGTATATATAAATGTAGGAAAAGTTTAAAATGTTAATGTATGAAATAGAATAATAGGCTATAATAAAAATATAAATAGTAGTTAGGAGTGTGAATATTGGCTAAATATAGTGATATAAAGCACGAAGATTTGATAATGAAAAAAGCAATGGATGTCTTTGCAGAAGAAGGTCTGAAGTTCTTTGGAATAGATAAGAAAGTAAAAGACTCAAGTTCAACAGAAATAGTTGTACTAGAAGCAAAGAATCTACATATGGATTACACTTTTCTAATGGAAGATGACACATACATCCATGTGGAATTTCAAACAACAGACAAAGGAAAAGATGATCTTAGAAGATTTAGAGCTTACGAATCATTGCTAAGTTTTCAAACTGGAAAAGATGTAGTAACATATGTTGTATATTCTAATGGAATTCAAAAAACAAAATCAGTATTAGAAACAGGAATAAATCAATATAATGTAAAAGCAATATCTATGTTTGATAAAGATGGTGATATTGTAATAAAAGAAATCGAAGGAAAAATAAATGATAATGTAGAAGTTACAAAACAAGATTTGATTGCATTAACATTTACACCTATAATGAGTGGAAAACTAAGTAAACTTGATAAGATAATAAAATCAATAAGGCTCGTAAAGAAAATAGATAATGAATATAGATATGATGTTGAATCAATGATATATGCATTTGCAGATAAATTTTTGGACGGAAAAGATTTGGAAAAAGTAAAGGAGGAGATAAGTATGACAAAACTTGGAGAAATGTTGGTTGAAGATGGAAGGAAAAAGGGAATACAAGAAGGAATCAAAAAAAATTCATTAGACACAGCACTAAAAGCAATAGAAATAGGTTTAGATAATGATGCAATAAAAAAACTTACAGGATTAACAGAAGAAGAAATAGAAGTTCTTAGAATGACAAGGAGCAATAGCTAAATTAACGAAAAAGATAGCATGATAGGTTTTGGAGGAATTAAGAATGTCTAAATTAGGAGAAACGTTATTCGAAGATGGAGTAAGAAAAGGTGAAGAAAAGAAAGCAATAGAAATAGCAAAGGCTGCAATAAAGAAAGGTTTTTCAGATGAGTTAATATGTGAATTGACAGAACTTACAGAACTACAAGTAAGCACACTCAAAGGACTTGAAAAAGGAAGAGAAGAGCAGGCAATAGACATTGCAATAAAAGCAGTAAAAATGGGTTTGGATAA
>ERZ781272.1118-NODE-1118-length-11283-cov-3.231119_pt1 | contig 11283 bp, 9 predicted proteins | sample MGYA00375850_ERZ781272 | MGnify/ENA primary metagenome ERZ781272 (study PRJEB29790, sample SAMN06051246) | human gut metagenome | host: Homo sapiens | place: USA: Cincinnati, Ohio | collected 2013-06-21 | study: EMG produced TPA metagenomics assembly of the Gut...
TGTCCTTTTGATAGATTTTTATATTTTTCTTGTAAATTTAAGTTAAAATCTTCAATATAATCTCTAAATAATTTTTCATCCCAGTTTTTATAAAATATACTTATGCTTGATTTTATATCTTCTAGTGTGAAATCTACTGGGTATAAAGTTTCATGCCCTAAATATCCTATTAATTCCTTAATATGTTTTTTATTTTTGTCAAAGTCTTCACCAAAAATTTTTATTTTACCATAATCTTGGTTTAGTATATTCATTATTAATTTCATTAAGGTTGTTTTACCTGCTCCATTTGTCCCTATAATGCCAGTGACAAATCCTTCTTTTATCTCTAAACTATCTATATGTAATTTAAAATCACCCATAGATTTTTCTAAATTTTTAATTTCTACTGCATTCATAATGTCCCCCACTTAATCTGTTAGATTATATAATTCTTTAAAAATTTCCATTGCCTCATCCAAGGATATATCTAATTCTTTTGCTCTCTTCACTATTTCTTCTAATTTATTCTCCCATTCATATATGGCTAGTTGTCTCATTTTTTCTGTATTCTTTGCTGAAACAAAGCTACCTTTTGATGGAACGGTCTCTATATATCCTTCACTTTCTAAAATCTCATAGGACTTTTTTACAGTGATTATACTTACCTTAATCTCTCTTGCTAAAGTCCTAATTGATGGCAAGGGTTGTCCAGGTAATAAATTTTTAGAAACAATCTGAGATATAATTTGATTTTTTATTTGCTCATAAAGAGCTATTGGCGATGAATCTGAAACTATTATATCCATATTTTATCCTCTCCGTTATATTCTGTGTATATCATTCATATACAGAATATAACAGTTTGCATCCAAATGTCAATAATCTTTTAAAAATAAAATTTTTCCTTCTCTTCTGATACATCTGTTTCTCCATTTTAATAGATTAAATTTTATATTTTATCAACAAACCATATAAAATACTACGAAACAAAACTAATTAAACATTTTCATTATAACTTTTAAAACAAAATTTAATGCTAATTTCCTTACAATAAAAAAAGGAATTGCAAAATCATTTGCAATTCCTTTTTTATATTAATCCATAAATTCAATTTCTTTAACATTACTTTTATTAATAGAGAAATTACTTCCCAAGTCTATACCAAATAAAACTAATGTTGGTACTTGATTACCTTCATTAAAATCTTCCATCCAACCTATTAAAGCACTAAAGTTTCTGACGTTACTTTCTTCTACTATTCTTTCAAAATTATTTTTATATAATATCCTTACTCTATCTTTTCTCAATTGTCTCATCTCCTAATTAGCTTGATTAAATAACATTATAATTTTCTTTTTTCAATACCTCAACTGATTTATTAATATTACCCTGTTTTATAAGTATGTAATCTGTATCATAAGTTGATATGGCAAATATAGATATATTATTTTCAGACATAATATTGGCAATTTTAGCAAGTATCCCTACTAATGAAAAACCTAGTGGTCCTTCTATTTTTAATATTCTCCAATTGCCTTCATATTTTATACCTTGTGTTAAATTTTTTTCTTCACAAACTATCGATAACTCCTCTTCTGTTTTTGTTATTGATAAAAAATCTCCACTTAATGCCCATACTGGAATTTCCTCACCTTTACTCAGCGAGCATACTGCATAAGTTTTATCCAACACTCTTAACGTTAAATTTCTATCTGTCATTTTCATCACCCCTTTTAAATATTATTAATAATATTAACATAACACAATTTAACTTCATAAGTTAGAAGAAGATATAAATTTAATGTAAATGGGGGATTATTATGTCTGATTCTAATAATAAAGTTGTTGTTGATAGTGTCTCTGCAAATATAGTTGATAAACACTCCCAAGATAAAGCCATTTTAGTAGGAGTTTTTCCTTATGAAAATAGCTCCTATAGTCAAAACCTTGAATTAGTTGTGAAGCCTGATGTTGGATACCCAGTTAAAATACAATTACCTTATTCAGGTTATGATATGCAACTGTTTTGCGGAGATTTCACGAATGATGGTAAAGATGAGATTATGGTAAGAGGTAGCTTTGGTGGTTCTGGAGGATTTGAAATTGGAGTAATTTATAAATTTGATAAAAATGAAATTAGAGAAATTTTTAACCAAAATGATATTTCAAAAAATAATTCTTGCAGTGCAAAATTTAAGGATAATTATAAAGTTCATGTTAATTGTGGTGAAAAGAAATACTCTATTAATCTTGCAACTAGACCAAAAGATTATCTCCAATTGGCTTATGATGATGAAGGTAAGGTTCTTCCTGGCGTGGAAGCTTACGTAGATGCTCCCAATGCTCTTTTTCCAATAAAAGATGTAGATAATAGTTACTATGAACTACTTATACAACAAAGAATAGTTGGTGTTGTAAACGCAGATACTTTGGGCATTATTCAAACTCTTTGTAATTTCTTAGATAATAAGTTTCATGTAGTTACTAAAGGATTGTACTTTACATTAGACTCTGACAACAAAGAAAATTAGTCAAAATTCAAGGTTGAACTACTATTTAGTCCAACCTTTTTCTTTATTATAAAATACTAAACTTCTCTATTTACTTTTAATTTAATAAAACTTATAACAAAAAATATAATTGATAAAATAACCATTGCACTTAAATATATGTTTATACTAGTTAAGCTATTAGTTCTTTGTAGATTTTCGATACAAATATAAACCCATCTGGTTGGCATAAATTGACCTATCGTTTGTAAATTTCCTGGCATTATATGAAAATCCCAAAACACTCCACTTAACATACAGCAAGGAACCATTATAAGTACATTCACTATGCCAGAGGTATATCTACTCCTAGTAAAAGTAACTATACATAAATTAAAACTTAGAGCAACAAGATTTAGAAGTAGCATAACAATTAAAAAATTCAAGGTATTTTCCATTCCAAAATCTATTCTAAAAATTTTTGACAATACATAGTAAATTAAAATTGTTATAGATGACATTATATAAAAAACAAAAACCAACGAAAGATAATATTTCCATTTACTTATTCCCGAACTAAGTATTCTTGTTTTTGTTTTATTTTCCTCATCTTCAATTAAAAAATTAGCAATATTTCCTCCAACAATAAATATAACAAATATGATTAATCCCAATGAATTTTCTATTTTTGGTCTTTCTTCATCCACATCATTTAAACTAAGTCTCGTAGTTTTGTCATTATAATCCTGGTTTATTTCTTTGAATTTATTTATATCTTTGTTACTCATTTTTGCAATCATAGATAAGTCTTCACACTTCAACTCTACCATAGTTTTAACTACTGATTTAACATCACTTTCATTAATAGATTTTATCTTTATTTCATTTTCTTCTGAACTTAGTAGCTTATTTTGAAAATCATCATCTATAATTATAGCCATCTGGATCTGCTCGGTTATCAATAAAATTTTATAATCCTCAGCTTTTATTTCTACACTTTCAATATCTTCTAAATCATCAATAGTTTTTATTATTTCCTTTGATGTATAGGAGTTATCATTATCTATTACTCCCACCTTAAATTTGTACTCTCCTCCAAACTCGAAACTAAAAAATACTATTATAAAGGCAGGTATAATAATTCCAACTATTATGTAGCTTTTCTTTTTCATCAATACCTTCATAGTGTTTATTATTAATCTAATCAAAACTTCCACCTACCTTTAGTTTTGATATTAAATTTCCTATGATTAACATTAAAACTGATAAACCTAAGGATATACATATTGAAATAATATAATATTTTGTTTGCACATTATAAGATAAACCAAGTAAAGATATATTTGCCCAATAGCTTGGCATAATTTGTGCAAGAAAACTAGTTACTCTTACTGATTTTATTAAACACATAGGTACATAAGAACCACCTAAAAATCCCATGATTATAATTAATATATTGTTGACTGTATAAGCAGTTTTTTGATCTGAAAAAATCATGGACATAAATATTCCAAGTACGGAGCTAAAAACTACAAGACTCATTAATACCATGAAAATATATGGTAAATTTTCTCCCCAATTTACCTTTAAAAACTTAGTACTACTTATGTAAACTATAATTATTTGTAGCACTCCTACAATTATTCCTAATGCTATTTTCGACAATAATATATTGATTTTTTTTGTGTTTGAAACTTTAAGTCTTGTCATTGTATGTAAGAATCTCTCCTTATACATGGCCGTGGAAGTAAGACTGGATATGTATAAAATTATTAGCACCAGTATGGCAAAGGTGTAATAAGTAAAAGAGTTTACTTCTTTTGCATTTATACCTTCATTTATTAAAAATATTTTTATTTCATAATCCAGGACATTTTTTATTTGTTGTGGATTTGATTTGTAGATTGACTGAAAAAATGTATATTTTTTCATATATTGCTCATACAAATTTCTAAATACTTTACTTTCTGTACTTTCTTTTTTTTCATTTCTGAAATAATTAATATCATTATCATAAATATCAATAAAACAAATTGCCTTATTATTATTTACATCTCTTGTAGCTTCATTATAATTACTATTTTCTATAAACTTAACATTTGTGTTTTTTTCAAAATGAATCATAAAATCATAGAAGCGTTGCAAATCCTGCTCATTTTCAATTGGTGCATTTACCCTATAATATATAATTTTATCATTAAATATATCTTTCTCCATTCCCATAAGTCCATTTAGGGACTTCCCCATTACAAAAATAAGGATTACTGGGAATATAAGCATAATAATTACATCGCTTTTACTTCTAAAAAATTGTATAATTTCTTTTTTTATAAGAGTTAATAAAATCAAATTTATCCTCCTTACCTACTAATTTCTTAGCTTTTTCCCAGTAAGATTTAAAAACACATTTTCTAATGTGGGCAACTCATTTTTTATACTTTCTATTACTCCACCATTATTAAAAATAGTATTTACCAGCTTTTGCAAGATGTTAATATCCTTTGAATAAGAGCATTTTATCTCTCTGCCATTAATGCTTACATAATTAACTCCATCTATTTTTTGAATATTATTTTCAATATTATCTATTTTATTTTTTAGAATAATAATATAAGTATTATTTTTTATTAGATTATTTTTAAGATATTTAGAGCTTCCCTTTGCGATAATTTTACCTCTGTCTAATATACAAATTTCATCACATATTTCTTCTATTTCCTCCATATAATGAGAGGTATAAATTATACTAACTCCCTCGCTTTTCAGTTTTCTAACTGATTCTAATATATGATTTCTTGATTGAGGGTCTATACCAACTGTAGGCTCATCCATAATAATAAGTTTTGGTGTATGAGCTATAGCACAAGCCAGATGTAATCTTCTCATCATACCTCCAGAAAATTCTTCTGCTTTTTTATTTCTACAATCATTAAGACCCACAAACTCTAAGGACCTTTCCACCCTTCTTTTTAACTCTCTGCCTTTGTAAGAATATAGTGAACAAAAAAACGAAATATTTTCATAGGCTGTAAAGCTAGGGTATATGGCAATATCTTGTGTTAAAATACCCATGTTTTTCTTATACTTATTTATATTTGTTACTTCTTCCTCAAAAACAATTTTTCCCCTGTCTTGCTTCTCAATTCCAGCAATTATTTTAATAAGAGTACTTTTACCTGCTCCATTTGGTCCTAGTAATCCATATATTTCTCCCTCTTTTATAGAGAAACTCACACCTTTTATTGCCTCTGTTTTATTATAAGATTTATGCACATCTTTTACCTGGAGAATATACATTGTCATCCTCCTTTATTTTTTGATTAAGTTAATATTTATTTCTTTTATATTTACAGCATTATCAAATTTCCTTCTTACACAGGCTTTTTCACATGAAATCTCTTCACAATTAATACAAGGATTTACTTTGTGCTGGTTTAATAATTTTCTTCCACCATAGAAATTTCCAACAGATAATTTTCTATTTATATCTCTTATTGGAACATTGTTCTTACATGCACTTTCACAAGTTGGATTCATACAATATTGACACTTCATAGCTAATTTTCCTATTTTATCCTCCAACTCATCATAACTTAATTTTAAACTTTCACCTCTATATGGATTTTCAACTATTCTTACATAATCTTTTTTAATATCTTTATTTTCATATTCTTTCATATGATGCTCTCTTAAAATCAAGTTTGCAGCACTTATTCCTGATACAGTAACGGCAGGCGTTCCAGTTCCCATAACTGTAGATTCTCCACAATTATAAAGACCTTCTATATCTCCCTTAGTTTTCAATCTTTTCATCATATGTTGACCTAGCTGTTGCTTTGGTCCTGCGACAGCACCTTTTTCCTTCATAACTAAATTTTCTAAAGTTGCTGGTGTACTTAATTCCACATAAGATATAGCATCTATAAATCCTGGAAATCTTTTTTCTAATACTTGTAGCATCCTATTTTTTTCAATGGCTTTTTTATTTAAATAGTCAACATCATGATAATCTTTATCTAATCCAACTGGCCATGGCTTAAATGAAGGTCCTATTGCCATAATTGTGTGATATCCCCTTGGACAAAGGGTATAATCATCTTTACTTAATATATAAACAGTTATTTCTCCTTCATCAATTTTTTTAGAGTTACTAATTAACATTTCTATTGGCAAAGTATCCTCAGGTATTACTCTCTCTTCTACTAATGCAAATAAAACTAGAGATGGATAGGTAGATATTAAGGAATTTGCCCATTTTCTATTTTTCTTACATAAATTTTTATCAATTAAACTATTATATAGATTCCATACATTTCCCGAATTAATTACTATTTTACTTTTAATAACTTGATTATCATCCAACCTTACGCCTATAACTTTATTATTGTCTACTAAAATCTTCTCTACTTTCTTGTTGTAAATCATCTCTCCTTTATTTTCTTCTATAACTTTTTCTAGCTTTCCTACTAAATTTAACGTTGATCCAGCAGGATAATAGCTTCCTCCAAAATGATTATCTACAAACATTACAGAGGACAATATAGCTGGTGTTTCATAAACATTTGTATAACAATAAGTTGAAGTAAGCTTGTCAAAAAAATCAAAAACTTCTTTAGTCTCAAAGTATTTTTTTAATAAATACTCTGTATTTTTATTCATAAACCCTAAAAATTTCATATATGCTTTTGGATGGCTTTTTAATTGCATTAACCCTTGCTCTTTTGTCACTACATCTGGTGTGGTGAATGTAGGTTGCTTAGCTATAACTTTTAAATATAAATCTGATAAATCATTATAAAACTTCTTAAAATTCTCCTTTTCTTCAGGAAAAATTTTGCCCAATTCATCAGTAAACTTGTTAATATCTTCGTGAAAAATAATTCTTTTTCCCTTAAAGTTAATACAATACAATTCATCATGTTTTATTATATCTATAGGTTCTTCCAAAGCATTGAAAACAAATCTATGTGGATTAAATCCAATCTTTCCAAATCCATAAATCATAGCAGCGCCTTGTTCAAAAATTACATCTTTTCTTTTGAAAATCCCACAAGATCCACCTGGTTTAAACTGTGCATCAACCACAGTTACATCAAATCCCCTCTTAGCGAGAAGGGCTGCTGATGTAAGTCCAGAAAGACCTGCTCCTATAACAATAACTTCACTTTCCATAAATATAAATCTCCTTCTACTTTTATGTACTATTAATATTTATGAAATTTCAAATTTGTCTATTACTATTAAACATAATAAAATCCCCAGCATAGTTTATATACTAGGGATTTTTTAGTTATATCTTAATAGAATCCTAATTCTTATTTATTTTTCGTCTTACTAAAAGTACTTTTTATTAATTGATTCACTGCAATGACTATTAAAAATGTAATATTTATTATTATATATATTAAAGTAATTAATAAAAATAAAATACTGACCATTGAATCTCTTATTTGGAGATATTTTTGTTATCGACTACCAAAGTTAATTTTTATTTTAATCTCAAGTTATAAACGGTATAAAAAATCTGCTTCTACTCTAAAAAGTCCCTTATCATGTAAAATCACATATCAAGGGACTTCTAAATTTATTTAATTTAAAATTCTATGCAGTTACTTCATTTGAATCAGATTTAGCATTTGAACCTTTTGACTTAACAAAGAATCCTATTACTGATGCAATAAGTACCGGTACTATCCAATTAAATCCTAATGAATCTAATGGAAAACTATGTATTAGAGGAACTTTCACTCCAAAACTACCCATTATATTTAATATACTCATAAATAATGCTGTATATGTTGCAAATTTAAATACATTATCATTTTTTATAAATTGTCCTAATAAAGTATATACTACTAGCACTATTGTTGGTGGATATATTACTGTTAGTATTGGAGCTGAAAATTTAATTATTGAATCAACTCCGAAATTAGAAACTACTAAACTGAATAAACATACTCCTGTTACTATTGCTTCATATTTTATCTTATCATTTGAAAGCTTTGAGAAATATTGACCAGTTGCTGATGTTAAACCTATTGCTGTTGTTAAACATGCAAGTGTTACTATTAATCCTAATATAACTTTACCTGGGAATCCTAATAACATATCTGTTATAGAAACTATTAATCCAGCTTGTGATACATTTGAATCAAACATAGTTGATACTGTTGCTCCAAGGTATGTAAGTCCACCATAAACTATGAATAATCCTGCTCCTGCTATTAATCCTGCTTTAAATGTTATACTTATTTTTTCTTCTTGTTTTGTGTATCCTTTGTTAGCTATACTTGTGAATATTACAGCTGATAAAGATACTGCTCCTAGAGCATCCAATGTTTGATACCCTTGAAATATTCCTTCTGAGAATACGCCATCTATTGTTGCTGGCTCTATACGTCCTAAAGGATTAACTACTCCCATACCTATTAATACTAATAATGAAATTAAAAGTGCTGGTGTCAGATAAGATCCTATTATATCAACAACCTTTGATGGTCTTATAGTTAGTAATAATGTCACGCCGAAGAATATTATTGAGAATATTATTGAGTTAAAGCCACTAAATATTGGTTGAATACCCATTTCAAATGTTGTTGCTGCAGTTCTTGGTATGGCAAGAAGTGGTCCTATACAAATCATTATTGCACATGCTAAGACAATCGATATTTTATGCCCAGCTCGTGAAAATATTTTCCCAACCTCTCCATTACATCTTGCTATTGCAAGTATAGCCAATAGAGATAAACCTACATCTGCTAGTATAAATCCTGTAAATCCAGTTAACCAACTACTTCCAGTTATCAGTCCTAAAAATGGTGGGAAGATTAAATTCCCTGCCCCGAAAAACATTGCAAACAATGCAAAACCTGTTATTATAATATCTTTATTCGTTTTTTTCATTGTGACCTCCTGATTCCCCCTAAATATTTTGTTCTATACCTGGATTATATACGACATATATTTGAATAGTCAATAAAATTATAATTTTCTGTATATTCAAATTATAATAGCCATATAAAATTGAATATTTATATTAAAAACAAAGTAATTTTCAGAAAATTAAGATTAATATTTATATTCTAAATAATTTCTGTGTTTTTTTTCGATTTTTTTCATAAAAAAAGATTCGTCAAAATGTCCAAATCTTTTTTTTAACACACATTTATTATAACGCAATAAATTTTACATACATAATTGTTTAATATATATAAATTCTTCAATAGTTTTCTTTTACATTTTCTTCCTAGATATTTTTCTGAAATATAATTTTTTTTTCTGAAGCCTGTTTTTTCAAGGTTTGTAGATTAACACACCCGGTAAACGTTTTCTCATTTTCATAAAATAATTACTATAATTCGTGAAAATTCTCTATTCTTATTATATACTATCACTTTGTTAAAAAAAATATTTAAAACTTCCCTTTTGACTACACTTTTTGTAGACATACCTATTATAATTTCTTAAATCTTCTAAATATCATTAATTTTTATTTAAAACAGTTTTCTATTACTAACCATATCATTTTCTTCTATTATAAATTTTCATGAATTTTATATATTAATTTTTTCTATTTTTCCAAAAATTCACAATATATTTTCTTTTTAATATAAACTATAATTAGAAAACGATTGCAAGGCGATTTTTAATCAATTTTAATAGTAAAAACATTAAATAAAGCCCCTTAGACTATAAAATATAGTACTAAGAGGCTTTTATATTTAATCTATCACTACTAAGCAGTCATCTCTCCAGATTCAGAGTTCAATTTAGATCTACTTGATTTCACAAAAAATCCTATTACTGATGCAATAATTACAGGTACCACCCAGTTAAATCCTAATGAATATAATGGTAAATTATTTATTAGCGGAATCTTTACACCAAAATCACTAATTATATTCAGTATACTTATAAATAGTGCTGCATAAGTTCCAAATTTGAACACATTATCATTTTTAATAAATTCACCAAATAGTGTAAATACTACTAAAACTATTGTTGGTGGGTATACAAATGTTAATATAGGAGCTGAAAATTGTATTATTTTATCGACTCCAAAATTAGATACAACTAAACTAAATAAACATACTACTGTAACTATAGTTTCATATTTTACTTTATTATTTGTAAGTTTAGAGAAATATTGTCCAGTTGCTGATGTTAAACCTATAGCTGTTGTTAAACATGCAAGCATTACAATTATTCCTAGTATAACTTTTCCAGGGAATCCTAATAACATTTCTGTTATAGACACAATTAATCCTGCTTGTGATACATTTGATTCAAATAATCCTGATACTGTTGCACCAAGATATGTCAATCCACCGTAAACTACTAGTAATCCTGCACCTGCTACTAATCCTGCTTTAAATGTCATACTGACTTGTTCTTTCTGTTTTGTATATCCTTTGTTAGCAATACTCGTTATAATTACTGCTCCTAAAGAAACCGCTCCTAGGGCATCTAATGTTTGATATCCTTGGAATACTCCTTCAGAAAATACTCCATCTATTGTTGATGGTTGAATCTCTCCTAAAGGGTTAAATATTCCCATTCCTATTAATACTAATAATGCAATTAAAAGGGCTGGTGTTAAGTAAGATCCTATTATATCAACAACCTTTGATGGTTTTATTGTTAATAATAATGTTGCACCAAAGAATATTATTGAAAATACTATTGAATTAAAACCACTAAATATTGGTTGAATTCCCATCTCAAATGTTGTAGCTGCTGTTCTTGGTATAGCAAGAAGTGGCCCTATGCAAATCATTATTGCACATCCTAATGCAATAGATAATTTATGTCC
>ERZ781272.1122-NODE-1122-length-11267-cov-2.993578_pt1 | contig 11267 bp, 12 predicted proteins | sample MGYA00375850_ERZ781272 | MGnify/ENA primary metagenome ERZ781272 (study PRJEB29790, sample SAMN06051246) | human gut metagenome | host: Homo sapiens | place: USA: Cincinnati, Ohio | collected 2013-06-21 | study: EMG produced TPA metagenomics assembly of the Gut...
GCAACACAGCCCATTACATCTACTGTCACCTGAGCCTCTACTAATTTTTTTTGAGCAAAATTCAGTGGCTTATTAATCGTTTCTGCTTCTGTATCATGTACTGCCATAAGAGCCGTAATTTTTGAATCTCGATCACGACATATAGATGTTCCATTCCCTGCAATAAATTGAAATGGTTCAAAGAAACATTTCTGAGTATATGTATATCTTGCAAGATTAGAAAGCATATCAATAGCCCACATACATTGTTCATTATCTAACTCAGCTAACTTAATGGTCATTTCATATCCCCATTTATTCCATTCCCCTCCAAGAGCATCTTCTTCTGCATATAATTCTGTCATACCAAAAGTAACAATATGCTTATATCCATTTTTTGAATCATAAATAGAATATCCATCAAGATATTGATCTCCACCAAATATAGCACGAGTCAACATATTGGTTCCAAAATGAGCTGCTTCTTGATTTGGATATAGTTTATTAAATACACCTTCAATAGCTTCCCATCCAGGAGCCCAATCCTCATTTTTATTAAGCTTTGATTGAAATTCTTCTATATTCATAGTACACCTTCTTTCACATTTTATATAAGTTAAATTCTTATTAAAAATAATATCAAAAGTTAACTTTAAAACTCAATAAAATATAAATATTACTTAAATTTTAGTTTAAAGACTTGTTGTTATGTACTTTACATAAAGTTAAAGCCCTTAGAATCCAAATAAATGGATTTTAAGGGCTTTTATATATATAATCTAAAGTATCTTATTCTTAATAAAATTCAAAAGGAGATTTATATGTTAAATATATTTAATTTTAATAAAACAAATAAATATAAATTAGATGATAGTAATTCTTTTTCTGACTATTCTTGGTTTTGTTCACTAGATATTCTAGGTTTTGAGAATATTGAAATACATATTGATGGGAATGATAGTAAACCATATGATAGATTTTTAACTCTATCAAATAATATTATAAATGATTTTGATTTCTTTTATACTAGAGCAATTAAATATTTAAACAGTTTTTTCCAAATCATAATAATGAATACATTCTATCTGAATTATATATTGGAAAGTTTATTTTTAATAATACGTTACTCTTAGAAGGCATATCGTTTAATTTTATATATGATGAATTACAATATACAGTTAATTTTCGTTATGATGATGATTTTAAATATAATAAATTTAAGAGTTTTTGGCCAATAGGTTTTTCTGTTTGTCCATTATAAAATAAACAAGTCTTAAAATTTCAGTTTATGCACTAATTATATATTTAGAATAAAGTTAAAGCACTTAGAATTAAAATAAATATATTTTAATAGCATTTTTTACAACCTATTTTATTTTCTAAGTATAGGGTAAATTATTTTACATAAATTAACAATTTTTTATTTTGTTTAAAACCTTAATAAATTATAGTATTATTATAATAACAAATATTAACATAACTGATAAGGGGGAAACTATAATTTATGACAAAAAATATTAATACTGCATTTTCTAATTTCATGAAAGATTTTGTTAATTTAGACTCGGATAGAACATCAAAGGCTCGTTCAAGTCGAAATTGGTTAATAGACCAAATAAACTCAATAGAATCAAAAAAAGATGATTTTCCTGAAATTTATAAAGATAAAAATATATTTTTTGGTTCATTTGCTAGAAATACGAAAATTAGAGAATTAGATGACATAGACTTAATGATTTGTTTAAAGGGTAATGGTACTACTTATAATGAACATTCTATTTATACAAGTAATATTGAGCTTAATGTACCTGATTCTTATGCCACACTAAAAGGATTATGTCATGATAACAGTAATAGACTGAATTCAACAAAAGTTATAAATAGATTTAAAAAATATATAGATTCTGTTCCTCAATATTCAAATGCTGAAACACATAAAAATATGGAGGCTCTAACATTAAAACTTAGCTCATACGAATGGAACTTCGATATAGTTCCATGTTTTTTAACTTCTGAAAATTCACAAGGAAAAAGTTATTATATAATACCTGATGGTAAAGGTTATTGGAAAAAAACTGATCCTAGAATTGATAGAGATAATATCACAACTTTAAACCAAAATTTAGATGGAAACCTACTTAATGTAATAAGACTAGTAAAATACTGGAATAGAGAGAAGTCCATAGGTATAGACTCTTCATATCTACTTGAAACTATGATTATAAATTTTTACAATCAACCTCAGAAAACTTGTGGCACTTATGTTGATATTGAATTTAAATCAGTTTTATTTTATTTAAAATCAGCTATATTTAATAACGTAACAGATTTAAAAGGAATACAAGGTAATTTAAATAATTATACTTATTATGAAAAACTCAATATATCTTCCTCTATTGATAAGTATTACAATTTAGCCGTAAAGGCACGTGAACTTGAATCAACAGATATGGAAGAATGCTTTAAAAAATGGAAAGAAGTGTTAGGTGGTGACTTCCCAGATTATGAATAATATTAGTGTTGACCAAAATAAAGAAGAAAACTTACTTCTTCTTTTTTCTCAAAAAACTTTATATAATAAAGCTAAAACAACTAAATATTTTACATTGCTTCTAGCTATAATTAATTTTTTACTGGGGATAGTCTCTAAAACAACTGATTTATATAAAGATCAATTTTTAATTTTCATTTTCATAATTGCGTTGTCCTCTAAATATTTAAAAAATCTTTCATGTAAATTTAATGACTTAGCATCATCTACTCAAGAACTAATTGACCGTAAACTGTATGGTTTTAAAATTGAAAGTAGATTTTTAGAAAACCATACTGCATCTGAACTTATATCAGTTGCAAAAGATTTAAAAGAAAAATATCCTCAAAAGTATTTAGTTGAGATAAGTAATAGTGGTACTGATAAGCCTAATGGTGTTAAAGATTGGTATACAAAAATTTATTCTAATTTGACAGTTGATGAATCAATATTAAAATGTCAGAAGCAAAATATATATTGGGATAAATATTTAATTAAATGCTATAAAAACATATTAAATACATTATGTATTTTTATTGGAATAATATTTTTAATTTTATATTGGAACCAAGGAGTAAATAGTTTTGTGTTAGGTATAATTTCATCTTTTTCTATTTTTGATCTTCTAAAAAACGAATTATCTAGGACAAAGAAATTTACTACCCATAATATTGAAATAGATTCTATGATATCTGCTTCAGTTAATTTAGAATCTATAAATACAGATTTTCTAGAAAATTTACAATCAAAAATTTTTTCAAGAAGAAAGTCTTATTTAAATGTTCCTTCACTTATACACAAATTAAAATCAATCAAATTACATTCAAATTATGATAGGGATAATTAAATTGAGTAAAGATGTCTTTAAATTTAGGTTTAGGAACTAGTTAGATAAAAAAAGAGTGAAGGTATTGAAATTACTATATTTCTTTACGTTCACTCTTTCTTTATTTATTCGTTTTCTATGAAACTTTAATTAATTTTTGTAAATTCGATATATATTAATTGATTTAGTCTTTTCACTTTATTTATATCTATATTAATTACATTTTTTATGTATTTTCCTTTAAAAGAATACTTGATACAAATCTTAATTTAATAAGCCTTACTTTATCTTTTTTTCTAAGTTTTAATTTAACCCAATTATCATCTATATCTAAAATAATACCTTTAACTTCTGCTAAACCACCCAAAAAAATAATTTTACACTCTTGTCCTACCAAATCTAAAAATAACTTACTCAATTTTTTCTCCTCTCGACTTAAAGTATTTATAAAGAACATTTCATTAAACTTTTTTAATTGTTATATAACTACATTTACATTATCTTTTATCTCATTTTTTATTTAACCTAAAAAAATAGGATCATAGCTCCTATCCTTATACTTCACAATATATTAAAAATATTGTAAAATCTATAATTTAAAATTTGTTAAACTTCATATTTATAATTATTATCTTAATTTAATTGCTTTTAGCTTACATATCAACCCAAGTAGATGCTCCCGAATATATAAATTCAGTATGTTTACACTTAGGGCATACATAAATTTTAAAAATTAAATGTTCCTCTACATCAAAAATAGCTTTAAACAAACCTCGATTTGCTTCTTGAGAATCAAATCTATATTCTTTTAAATATTTTAATTCTGTTTTACATCTTAAACATTCCAAAAACTATTCCTCCTAAATTTAACTACTATAATCATTTAATTACTTTTGATTTTTCATATACTCATATAATGCCATAGATAATATATCTTGTACCTTATAATTTGAATTTTCTTTGCAAAATTTACTAAACTCTTTTTGCACTTCTTCATAAAGCCTATAACATCTTGATACTGTTTTTCCTTCAAACTTTTTTATATTTCTCGAATTATAATTATTTAATTTATTCTCTATAGTCTCTATTTTCGATTCTAATACTTGTATTTTTTCTTCTTGGATCTACGTCAATATTTTAGACACAAATAATTGAATTTTTAACTTGCTCTAGCTATTTTTTCGCATTCATTTGGAGATATAAAACCAATACTTCCATGAATTCTTTTCCTATTGTACCAACCTTCTATATATTCAAATAACTTCAGTTTTGCAGATTCAAAATCAAAATACTTAACTCTATAAACTTCTTCCTTCTTTAAAATGGCATGAAAAGATTCTATACAGGCATTATCATAAGGACATCCTTTTTTACTAAATGACTGAATCATTTTATTTTTTGATGTATAGTTACTAAAATCAGAGCTCGTATATTGCGAACCTAAATCAGAATGAAATATAAGGACATCGTCGGGCTTTTGAACTATAACTGCATTATCTAAAGCTCTTACTATTAAATCCGTTGTCATATTCCTATCAAAGGCGTAGCCTACTATCTTTTTTGTATGTAAACCCATGACTGATGATAAATAACACCAGCCATCTTTTATTGTGTGTATGTAAGTGATATCTCCAACCCACTTCTCATTTATAGTGTTTGTTGAAAAATCTTGATTTAAAATATTATCTTTATCTTCTATTTTTACTTTGGTAGCATGGTGCTTAAACTTTTTTACTATCACTGATTTTAACCCTAATTCACTCATAATTCTTTGTACCCTTTTTATACTTACATCGAATTTTTTAGATAGTATTTTATGAATTTTAGGAGCACCATAAATACCATTACTATCATCATAAATAGACTTAATTTCTTGCTTTAAAATTTCTCTTTCAACAGCTATTTTACTAGGTTTTTTGTACCTAAAAGAATAGTACGTACTTCTTGAAATACCTAACACTTTACACAATAATGCAACCTTATGATTTACTTTTAATTCATCGATCAATTTAACAATAGATTCTACTTCTTTGCAAGTATGGCCATAGCCTTTTTTAAAATTTCATTTTCTTCCTTAATTTGAGAGAACTCTCTTTTAAGAGCTCTTAACTCTTTTAATGTGATTTCATCTTCTGAATTTGAAGAAACTGGAGAGTTATCTTTTATCCATGTAGATATTGTTGACTTTGGTATGCCATACTCGCTATGTAATACTGCTAATGATTTTCCTGATTTATATAATTCTATAATTGTATTTTTAAATTCTTCTGTATATCTTGCCATTTTTAGACACGTCCTTTCTAATCTACTTCTATTATAATTAGTTCGATTAATTGTGTCTATATACTTATACTAACATCATCTTTATTCTCGTGAGCACTTCCAAATGAATCTACAATGCCGAATGATACCTTGAAATCCGGAAATAAGTTATAGAACTTTGAACTGCACCCCATTTAGTAGACATAGTAAATAAGATACTGTAGAATTCTACTAAATGGGGTGATTTTTTTGATAAAAGAAGGTAAAGTAAGAAAAACATATAGTTCTGAATATAAATTGTTAGCTGTTAAAAGACATATTGACGATGGTATTTCATATAAAAGAGTTGCAGAAGAGTTCAGAGTGCATGAACAGATGATAATTAAATGGTGTAAAAAGTATAGAAACTATGGTGAAGAATCTCTTAGAGAACAAAGGGGAAGTTTTAAAGGACCTACTAAAGGTAGGCCTAGAACAAAAGAAATGACTAAAGACGAAGAAATATTAAAGTTAAAAGCCGAAAATGAGTATCTAAAAAAGTTGTTAAATCTAGAAAGGTTGTGATATGTAAACCTGACAAGTACAGTATTATTCATTCTATGAAAAATAAATATACTATAAGTTTTTTATGTTCAATAATCGGTGTTTCTCGAAGTGGATATTACAAGTGGATTTCAAGACAAACATCTCCCGATAGGGATTATGGAGTAAAACAAAAGATATTAGAAATATATAACAAATCTAATAAAGTTTATGGATATAGACGTATTAAAGCTACGCTTTTAAAGAAATATAACCTTAATATTAATCATAAAAAAGTAATCAGATTAATGAGATCATTAAAAATTAAATCTGTAATACGCAAAAAGAGATTTAGATACATATTACCAAAAGATATTATAGCAGATAAAATAGAGCCTAATATACTTAATCGAGATTTTAAAAGTGATCATCCAAACAAAAAGTGGGTTACAGATATAACGTATTTATACTATGGGAAATCTCGCCAAAGAGTATATTTATCTGCTATAAAAGATTTGTATAATAATGAAATAGTATCATATGAAATGAGTTCTACTTTAGATATGAGGTTTGTTTTGAATACAATAAATAAGGCTATAAAACCGCTTTCAGATAAAGAGAGGGCTGGGTTAATAATACATAGTGACCAAGGCGTTCACTATACTTGTTGTGATTATAAAAACCTTTTAAAGAAGAATAATATATTACAAAGTATGTCTAGAAGAGGAAATTGCTATGATAATGCTTCAATAGAAAACTTTTTTGGGCATCTTAAAAGTGAAGCCATTTATTTAAATTCATATAATTCAAAAGATGAATTAGAAATAGCTGTTCACAATTATATATATTGGTATAACAATGTTAGGATACAATCTAAATTAAAATACCGCACACCTATAGAATATAAGTGTGCGGCTTAGCTTAGAGCTATCTTATTTGAAATAGTCTACTTTTTAGGTATCAGTTCAATTAAATCTATACCTTATATTTTTCTAAAAATGATAAATATATTATTCTCAATAAAATAAAAGTCCAATAGATAATATAAATTCTTGGACTTTTTATTAAAAATATATAATATTAATATATACTATACTCTTAGTTTCTTTACCAATTTTCTGGAGGATATTAGATTATCCTTGTATTCATCTAAATCATCTTTTATCATGCCTAAATATAACAAATCAGTTAGAATTAAAGATGCATTTCTTGAAGAAACTGCACCAAGCCTCAAATCTTTTTCTTGAGAAGGAACATATAAAACTAAATCTGAGAATTTTAATAATGGGCTTTTTATAAATTGAGTTATTGCAATAGTTGCCGCACCTTGACTTTTTGCATATTCCATAGCTACATTTACTTCTTTTGTATTTCCACTATAGCTTATAGCAAGCGCTACATCTTCGTTAGTTATATAAGTTGTTGCAGCAAGTTGCATATGAAAATCATTAAAGAAAACTACATCATATCCGATACGAGATAATTTTTGTGCTAAATCATAGCAACAGATTCCAGAACTACTTATTCCAAATAAATAAATCTTTTTTGCTTTTTTCATTGCTTCAACAGCATTTCCTAAAGTTTCTATTTTTAAAAGCTTATAAGTTTGTTCGACAGTTGAAGTATCGGAGGTCATAGACTTTTTTACAATAGTATTTAATGAATCTTTCGCACAAATTTCTTCAGAAAATAAAGGTAATTCATCGGTGTTATCTTTGGCAAGATCAACTTTTAGTTCACTAAATCCATTATATCCAAGCTTTTTTGAAAATCTTATAATAGCAGCTGGGGAAGTATTGGTTTTAGATGCAATGCTCTGAATAGAGTCATAAATTACCTCATTAACATTTTCTAAAATGTAAGTGGAAAGTTTTTTTTCATTTTTGGTTAGATTATCACAAATTTTAATTTTATAAATACAGCTCATACTAAGACCTCACTTAAGTTAAAATATATCTTTATATAATGTATTGTATCAAATTTTATTGTAATTTACATTAAGAATTACTTTTTATTGTTCTAATAGCATTAGATATATTACCGTTTTCTTTAGCTAAAATATTTGAACATATATTTTTATCTTTCTTTGTTAGAACCATGCAAATTGCAATTTTAACATTATAATCGCTTTCAATTAAATATTTATTTGCTTCTTCTAAAGTACATTCGCTGCTTTTAGCTATGATATTCTTAGCACGTTCTATTAATTTTTCATTAGTAGGCTGAACATCAACCATTAAGTTATGATACACCTTACCAAGTTTGATCATAAGAGATGTAGAAATCATATTTAAAATCATCTTTTGAGCAGTACCAGCCTTCATTCTTGTACTTCCAGTAATAACTTCAGCACCAGTTACAGCTTCTATAGATACTTTTGCATGTTTACCTATTATGGAATTATGAACACATGAAATTGCTCCTGTTAAAGCTCCAATTTCATTAGCATAATCTAATCCAGCAACTACATAAGGAGTTCTTCCACTTGCAGCAAGACCTATAACAGTATCATTTTTATTTAGATTAATTTTAATTAGGTCATCTTTAGCAAGAGTTAATGAATCCTCAGCACCTTCTTTAGCTTTTAATAATGCTTCATATCCACCAGCAATTATACCTTGTACTAATGATGGATCTACACCATAAGTTGGGGGACACTCGCTAGCATCTAAAACTCCTAGTCTACCACTTGTTCCAGCTCCAATATATATTATACGACCACCCAGAAGCATTCTTTCATATGCTAAGTCAATTAATTTTTCGATACTTGGAATAGCTTTTTCTACAGCAAAAGTTATCTTTTTATCTTCAGAATTAATTGTTGTTAAAATGTCTTTTGTATTCATAGTATCAATATTTACAGTATTTTCATTTATAGTTTCTGTATCAAGAACATTTAAATCAACTTTCATAAACATCACTCCTTGCTATTATTATATAAATAATAAAATTTAATTTCAATATATTAAATAAAAAAGTAATTATTTTTTTCAAAAAGAGAAAATTTATGAAAAATACTAATTTTAAATTTCATATTATATAAAATTTAAAACTAGTATAGTAATTTAATATAAATTGATAGATATACAGTACTTTATATATGTTGATGCATAAGAATATATATTTTAAAAAATCTATATTTTTTATATTTAGGAATAAAAATAAAATTTATACATATAACTTTAGAAATAAAATAATATTTTAATATATAATATTTTTTATTGAAATATTATTGACAATACCATATGAGAGACTATAATAAAATTATAAAATAAATTTTGTAAATGTTACTGAAAAATAAATATATTGGTAAAATTATTTTCATCACCGACAACGTTTACTATATATTTAGTCAAGTAGCAGAAAGGAGTTATTTATGGATTATAAAAGAATTGCTAAAGAAGTTTTAACCTTAATAGGTGGAAGAGATAACGTTTATGGAAATGCTACATGTATGACAAGACTTCGTGTTACTTTAAAGGATTCATCTAAAGTAGATTTAGAAAATCTAAAAAAAGTAGAAGGAGTTATGGGCGTTGTTGAATCTGATACCTTACAAATTGTTTTTGGACCAGGAAAGGTAACTAAAGTTGGTCAAGAATTTTCTGAATTAACAGGTATAGCTCTTGGAACATCTGATGAAGTAAATGCAGAAGACCTTGCAAGAGAAAATAAGGCTGCTAATAAAGCAAAGCAGACAAATCCTGTACAAGTCTTCTTAAGAAAAATTGCTAATATATTTGTACCTTTACTTCCAGGAATAATTGCAGCAGGACTTATTAATGGTATAACAAATGTTATTAATGTATCTTCACATGGCTCTTTAAGTGGGCAATGGTGGTATGAATGTATAAGAACAATGGGATGGGCACTTTTTGCTTATTTACCTATACTTGTAGGTATGAATGCTGCTAAAGAATTTAAGGGCTCTCCAGTTCTTGGAGCTATGGCAGGCGCTATGTCAATTGCAAATGCAGCAATGCCCCTTTTAGCAAAATTTAATGATGCAGAAGTAATACTACCTCTTACAAATAAAGTATTTAATCCAGCAGCAGGTGGACTTTTAGCTGCACTTATAAGTGGTATGTTTTTTGCATTATTAGAACGTCAAATTAGAAAAATCATGCCAGATATACTTCAAACATTTTTCACCCCTTTATTAACAGTTATTATTGGATGTTTAGTAACATTATTAGTACTTCAACCACTAGGCGCATTCTTAACTACAGGAATTTTCGTAATATTAAACTTTATATATGATAAATTAGGGGTTGTTGGAGGATATATATTATCAGCTGGATTCCTACCTTTAGTAGCAGTTGGACTCCATCAAGCATTAACTCCAATTCATGCTATGCTAAATGATCCGAATGGAGCAACACAAGGAATAAATTATTTATTACCTATTCTTATGATGGCCGGTGGAGGACAAGTTGGTGCTGGTTTTGCATTATATCTAAAAACAAAAAATAAAAAATTAAAACAATTAACTAGAGATTCATTACCTGTTGGTATATTAGGAATCGGAGAACCAATGATGTATGCAGTAACTCTTCCTCTAGGAAAACCATTTATAACTGCTTGTTTAGGTTCAGGACTTGGCGGAATATTAGCTTCACTATTCCATTTAGGTACAGTATCACAAGGAGTATCAGGATTGTTTGGATTATTAATAGTTGTACCTGGAACACAACTTTTTTATATAATTGCTATGGTAGGAGCTTATATAGGAGGCTTCATATTAACATACTTCTTTGGAGTTGATCACCAAAGAATTGATGATGTTTATGGAAAATAAATAATAGAAAAAGGTGCTTAATATGAATGAATTTGGTATATCAATATATCTTGGGACAGGATATGAAAGAAATAAAATTATAATTGAAAAAGCTGTTAAAAATAATGCAAAATATGCGTTTACATCTCTTCATATTCCTGAAGAAAATTTAGAGAATTATGAAGCTGAAGTAAAGAAGTTATTAAACCTATGTAATACTAATAAAATTAATTTAATAGTAGACGTAGGACCAAGAACATTAAAGAAGCTTGGATTTAATAACTTTAAACAACTCAAGGAAACAAGCATAACTCATTTGCGTTTAGATTATGGATTTACCTATGAAGAAATAATTGAATTATCAAAAGATT
>ERZ781272.1123-NODE-1123-length-11257-cov-39.337708_pt1 | contig 11257 bp, 6 predicted proteins | sample MGYA00375850_ERZ781272 | MGnify/ENA primary metagenome ERZ781272 (study PRJEB29790, sample SAMN06051246) | human gut metagenome | host: Homo sapiens | place: USA: Cincinnati, Ohio | collected 2013-06-21 | study: EMG produced TPA metagenomics assembly of the Gut...
TCTTGCTTCGTTCTCTTTGCATCGAGCAAAGAGAATGAAGTCGCGTCAGCGAAACATGCATCACAATTCATGATAAGGGAAGAAAAAGTTGAAACGCGCTCAGGCCGCGCGGGTGCTGCCTTGGCCTCCCGTCAACGCCCAGCGGCGTATAAAGATGCCGGTTACGAAAGCGATCAGAAACCATGCTTTTTTGTCCACTTTTTTCTTCTCTCAGAGTTGATCGACAAGCTGAAGGCGCGTTGCGAAACTTTCATTTCGCAACGCGCCCTTAAGCAAAAGCATTTGCGTGCCAGCAATTGCGGGCTCGCATTTTGCAGCAAACCTTTATTGCTCCTGAATCTTATCGAAATCGATTTTACTCAACGGACTTGAGCGATTCAACCATGCTGATCTTCTTCAGACGGAAGTGCATGATCCAGTTGACAAGTACTGCGAACAGCGCTGTCATCGCCGCCGCGAGGACATAGCTCAGCCAGCCGATCGTACGGCCGAACATGACCACGTCAACCTCAGCGACATTGACCACGAACCGGTGCAGGAAGATACCCGCAACCAGACCGAGAGCGATGCCGATGACCGTTAGGAATACATTCTCACGGTAGATATAGGCGTCGACCTCCTTGTCGTAGAAGCCGAGCACTTTAATCGTGGCCAGTTCGCGCACACGCTCATTGATATTGATATTCGACAGGTTATACAGCACCACAAACGCCAGCGCCGCTGCCGCGATGATAAAGACGGCAACTACCAGAGACAGTGCTTTGATGACGTTGTTGAAGGTATCGATCGTCTGGGTCGTGTAAACGACTGCGTTGATCTCAGGCATTTTCATCAACTCGGTTGCAAGCTGGCCCTTGCGTGTACTCTCCTCACCTTTTTCTGTCTTTTCCGCCTTCAGCTCATCCTTGAGCTGGGCCATCACATAGTTAAACTGCGCCTGCTCTCCAAAGGTCTGCTCATACAGCGCCTGTGAGATATAGATATAGTGGAACGTATAGTTCTCCGTAATGCCCGCAACCTTCAGGCGCACCTCGGAGCCGTCCGATTTGGTAACGATAATCTCGTCGCCCACATCGGTATTCGTCTTGCTTGCAAGTTTTTCGGTGATCAGCACGCCGTCATCCGGCAGCGTGAGCTTTTCACCGGACTTGCGGTTTTGCAGCTTCACAAAGTCTGCAAGTTGTTTGCTGTTCTGCGGCACCAAGACATTGACCTCCAACTCCTCGTCCGAGCGGTCGGAGTGCCCGTGCAGGACTTTCATATAGGTGAGCATCGCGTTTTTGATGTCATTGTTATCTTTAAGCTTGGTAATGATCGGAGCCTCTGTGGAGCCATCGGTCAAAACAGGGTCCTTCAAAACGAGCTGAGCGTCATACATGGCGATACCGCCGTCGTTAAACTGCTTGTTGATGATGGCGCTGATGGAATCGTTGAGGCCAAAGCCCGTCAACAGCAGGGCCGTACAGCCTGCCACGCCGAACGCCGTCATCAGGAAGCGCCGCTTGTTGCGGAAGATATTGCGCACCGTCACCTTGGAGGTGAAGTTCAGGTGTTTCCAGATGAACGGCATCTTCTCGAGAAGCACGCGCTTACCGGCCTTGGGCGCGCGCGGGCGCATGAGCTGCGCCGGGCAGGTGGCAAGCTCCTTATAGCAGGCGAGGAACGTTGCGCCCACTGTGGAAAGGATGGCAATCGCCGTACCGATGAGCGCATAGCTCAGAATGAACTGGAGATGCACTGTGGGGAGCGTATACATAATGCCATACGCCGCCGAAATTGCCAGCGGCAATACGACGAAGCCAACCGCCAGGCCGATTACCGAGCCGATCAGGCTCGCAAGAATCGCATAAATGATATATTTGGAGACGATCGCCTTATTGTCATAACCGAGGGCCTTGAGCGTGCCGAGCTGGGTGCGCTCCTCCTCAACCATACGGGTCATTGTCGTCAGGCAGATGAGCGCCGCGATCAGGAAGAAGAAGATCGGGAATACCTGCGCAAACGCCTTGGTGCGATCCGCCGTCTGCCCATAACCGGTGAAGCCGGGGATATCGTTGCGATCGGAAACGACCCACTTGGCGCTGCTCAGATCGTTTAATTTCTGCTCGCCGGCAGAGAGGCGCAGCTTCGCGCGGGAGAGTTCTGTCTCTGCTTCCGCCTTTTTCTTTTGGAATTCCTCTTCGCCGGTCTGAGCCGCCTGCTTGGCTTCCTTGAGCTTCTGCTGCGCCTGCTGGAGCTCCATGAGCGCCTGGCTCTGCTGCGTAGAGAGCTGAAGCTGCCCGAAGTCGAGCGTAAAGCCTGCCTGCTGCAATTGATCCTTTGCAGATGCAAGCTGCTCGTCCACTACCTTGAGCTGCGCTTCTTTGGCTGAAATCTCCGCACTGGCAGCGTCGAGCTTTGTTTTGGCCGCTTTCAGAGCAGCTTCATTTTTTGCATAGTCCGCTTGTGCGCTTGCCAGCTTTGATTTGGCATCTGTAAGATTGTTTTGCTCTTTTGCCAAATCGTCCTTATAATCGCCCAGATATTTCGTCAGGGCCTGTGCGGCCTCCTGTACCATACCGCCGGCAGTGATATTGGAAAGCTCCTTGATCTGCTTTACAACCGTGCTGTCCGGTCCGAAAACTTCCTCCGCGCGCTTGAGCAGCTCCTCATAGGATGCGTTGTTGCTGCTTCCCAGGTCACCTGCTACCGACTCTGCCGTAGCAATCATTTGCTTCAGCATCCGGATCTGGTTTTCTCCGTTGCTGATATCTGTCTTCGCCTGGTTGATTTGCTTTTCCGCAGCATCGAGCTTTTCCTTATTTTTCTCATAGGCCAGCTGCGAAGTGTTCAATTCATTTCTCGCCTGGTTGAGCTTAGCGGCTGCCGCATTGCGCTCCGCCAGCTTCTGGTAATACTGATTCAAACCCGCGCTGTGCTCTGCCTTTCCAGAAGCATACTCCTGCTGAGCGGCGCTCAGCGTACTATTGAATTCCTCCTGCTTATCCTTGAGAATCTGGTCGCCGTTTTTCGCAAATTCCAGCGCCTCGTCAAGTTGCTTGCGCGCGTCGTCAATCTTCTGCTGGGTGTCAACCTCCGCCTGCGCGTAATCAACGCGCGCCTGCTCGAGCTTGGCGGTCATCTCCGGGCGAAGGATCTCCGCACGCACCGGAGCGCGGTCCTTCCCAATCGCTTCGATCTGCTCGATTACCGGCGCCATCAGCTTATCGTACTCGTCCCCGTAAGCATCGAAGCTGTTCGCGGTGGTACCATTGACCTTGATATACAAATCCGTATAGTAATCCGTTTTGAACGCCGTATCCGGCACCAGGATAAAGGCGCCGACCTTGCCGCTGCCGACAAGGCTGTTGCCGCGCTCAAAGGATATGTAGTAAGGCGATTCCACGATGCCGACGATCTTGAACTCCGTCGTCGCCATGGAATCGTTCAAATCCTCGCGGTCGCTCTCCATCGTAATCGTACTGCCGATCTTGAACTCCTCCGGTGTAGACAGCTCGCTGCGGTCCACCAGGCATTCGTTTGCGTTTTTCGGCCACTCGCCCTCAATGAGCGTCGGCCGGTTCATATAGGCCGCGTCGTTCTTTCCATTTTTCCATTGTTCCAGCATCTCCATATTGAGGGAGTGCGCCCGCACGCTGAAGGCGGAGCCATCCATATCAACAAGGTTCTCACCGTTGACCTTGACCAGGCCGTCCGCAAAATAGGCGGGCATGACCGATTGGACGCCCTCCACCTGGCGGATCGCTTCTACGTCCGCTTCTTCAAATCCGACCGTCGAAAGCACACGCAGATCCATGAGATTGTTGGTGACAAAATAGCGATTGGCCGTCTCCTTCATGTCGGGAGCCGTGGCCTTGATGCCGGCAAAAAAGCCGATTCCAAGCGCAACAATCAAAATGATGGAAATAAAACGCGCCTTCGTCCTCCAGATTGAACGGAACGTGTCTTTTAACAAGGCTTTGCTCATTGTTACCATTCAATCCTTTCCACGGGCGTTGGGTTATCATTCACCATAATTTTGTGTACACGGCCGCTGCGCAGGGAGATCACACGGTTCGCCATCGGCGTAATCGCCTGATTATGCGTGATAACGATCACGGTCATTCCTGTCTCGCGGCTCGTATCTTGCAAAAGCTTCAAAATCTGTTTGCCGGTATTGTAGTCCAGCGCGCCCGTCGGCTCATCGCAAAGCAGAAGCTTCGGATTTTTCGCCAGCGCGCGCGCAATGGCAACGCGCTGCTGCTCGCCGCCGGAAAGCTGCGAGGGGAAATTGTGGATGCGGTCCGCAAGGCCCACCCGCTCCAGCACCTTTTCCGCATGCAGCGACTTTTTACTGATCTGTGTTGCAAGCTCCACATTCTCCAGCGCGGTCAGATTCTGCACCAGGTTATAAAACTGGAAGACGAAGCCCACATCATAGCGCCGGTATTCGATCAGGCGCTTGCGGTCATAATCGTTGATCAGCTCGCCCGCCACACGGATTTTGCCATCGTCGCAGTCGTCCATTCCGCCGAGGATATTCAGAAGCGTCGTCTTACCGGCGCCGGAAGGGCCCACGACAACAACGAACTCGCCCTGCTCAATGCTGAACGTAATCCCATCCGCAGCATTGATGGTAATCTCGCCCATCTTGTACCTTTTGTAGACAGAATCGAACTCAATAAAGCTCATGCGTTTTACCCCGTTTCTTGATTTTCGCCGTCTGAAACGGCTCATCCTGTGTCCTTTCCGGCGAAAAGCGCCGGACTCCTACCCTTTCGGACAAAATCTTTGCCACATGAGAATTATTATAAAGGATTGCCCGCCAAGCGTCAATAGAAAAGCATCTGGAATCGTTGTACAAATCAGATATTTTTACCAACAAACAGACCTGGATTTTAAAAAACGAAAATACAAGCCGAAGCGCTGTACTTTTCATCCGATCAGACGTACCATGCGTGCTGACATCCGTTGGCCCGCAAATGCTTTTTCGCAGGAGCGGAATCCCCCCCTTTATGAAGCGGAACGAATCGCCGCCAAAACCTTATTCGCAATTGGAATCGCCTGCTGATAGCCGGAGCCGCCGTTCTCCACGACGACGACAAAGGCATACGGCGTTGCCGGATTCTGTGAAAAGCCGACAAACCAGGCATGTGGCGCTTTATCTCCGCCGACCTCCCCCGTACCTGTCTTGCCGCAAATCTGCATTCCGCTTGGGAAGCGGCTGTCACCATAGAAATGGATGGTATTCGATCGCATCAGTTCCACCATCTTTGACGCAGTCGATGCGGAGAGATAGGCCTCCCCCGTATTCGCGCTCCCCTTTTTCAGCGTTAGGCCGCCAGGAGTTGTGATGGATTTGACCACATAGGGGGTAACCGGCGTGCCGCCGTTTGCGATCGCTCCCATGATCGTCAACATATGATACGGATTTACCAGCGTCGTATGCTGTCCGAGGCCGGCCTGCCCAATGCCGCGTTCGTCCGCTCCGGACAGGTCGAATTTGCTGATCGCGATATTGATTCCATCCATCTGCATTGCCTGATTGAAGCCAAGCTGCTCCGCCGTGGCAGTCAGTTTTTCTGCCCCAAGCTGGAGAGCGATCTGTGCAAAGGCGACATTGCAGGATTTATTCAACGCCTGCTCGAAGGTAAGCGTCCCATGACCGCTTTTCTCATTGCAATAGATCACGCCACCATTTGTCTGCATTTTCCCTTTGCAGGTAAATTTCTGCGTGAAGATATCCGGGATATTGTCAATGGCGCTGATTGCGGTGATTGTTTTAAAGGTAGAACCCGGTGTATAGACGCCGGAAAGAAAGCGGTTGAGATAAATGCCGTCATATTTTCCCGTCTTGTCCGTTTCGATATCGGTCGGCTTGCGCTCCGGATCATAGGTCGGAGAGGAAACCATGCACAAAATTTCACCGGTCTTATAATTGTAAACACCGACGGTCCCCTTGCGGTCGCCCAGCGCATCCAGGGCGGTCGCGCAGACGTCCGCGTTGAGCGTAAGGGTAATATTGTTCCCTTCACCATCCTCTTTCAGGCGGTGTACGCCGTCGATCAGGTTATAGCCGGTCAGCTCCGAACGGAAGATGGTATGGATACCGGTGGAAATATAGCCCGCCGTATCACCTACCATATGCAGCGTCGCCTTACGGATGCGGCTGCTGTCGTTAAAAACGCGCTCGCCGTTTTTGGTCTGGGCAAGGATGGTGCCGTTCGTGTCGTAGATCGTACCGGCGCTCGTCAGGCTTCCCCCGGTGAAGAGATGCTGGTTGAAACGCTTGAGCGCCCAGGTTTCCCCATTGAGAACGAAGCCGCCAATCAAAAAAACAACGCCGACCAGAAACGCGCCGATCAGGGCATAGATTGCCAGCGCCCGTTTAGAGGTAATCCTCATGCAAATCACCCATCCTTTCATAGATATTGAAAAGAAAAGCTCTCATCTTTCTTTCAAATGACCGCTTCCAGCGCCCGGTTGATTTTGGGATAGGTCCGCACATCCGCCGCCTTGATGAAGGCAAACAACCCCCATACACAGATCATGCTCGATCCACCACGGCTGATAAAGGGCAGCGTAACGCCTGTGAGCGGAAGAAGGTCTGTGATCCCAAACACATTGAGTGCAATTTGAAAAAGCATCATTCCTGCAGCGGCACAGGCGGCGATCGCATAAAACGAAGAGCGGCAGGCCGGCGCGCACTGCACCGCATAGGCTGTTACGCCCACAAAACAAAGCAATACGATGATGCCGAGCAAAAGCCCCCATTCCTCGCACAAAACGCCGAAGACAAGGTCGGTCGTTGCGGCAAAGACATTTTTGAGCTTTCCACCGCCGATTCCCACGCCGAACAGCCCGCCGCTCGCCATATAGACGAGCACGCGCGTCTGCTGGAAGCCCTTGCCGTCACTGTAATCCCACACATGGCGGTAGGCGGCGAAGCGCTGTGCCACATAATCCCCCTTAAAGATCACGATGAAGGCCGCTCCCGCCAGCGCGACGAGGCACACGGCGACCAGCGTGCGAACATCCCCAGAACGCATAAACGCCATCATCAGGAACGTCACAAAGAAAATCAGCGCCGCGCCGAGATCGTACATTAAAAACAAAAAGCCAACGCATGCAAAGGAGAAGAGGATGTATTTGGTCAGGCTCCTGGTGGACTGGAGCTTATCGAGCGTTGCAGCGCCGACAAAAATGAATGCAAGCTTCACAAACTCCGACGGCTGGATCGATACAAAGCCGAGATCCAACCAGTTGAGCGCGCCGTTGGTCGCCTTGGCCAGCACCAGATTGACCGCCAGCAGCAAAAGCGCCGCGCACGCCATGGGAACGCGCGACGCATCCACGCGATTGATATCACCCATAAACCAGACCATTGCAATGAAAACTGCAAGCCCCAATAAAACCGAGATAAACTGCTTCATCACTAGATTCGGATAGACGCTTGCGCAAATCACAAGCCCGATGCCGGATAGGAAAAAAGCGATCAGCTCAAGCTCGAAGCTGCGCTTTTTAAAAATTGTCCGGAACAGGATGACATACAGCCACTCGATTGCAATATAGATTCCAAAAATGGAGACAAGTTCAAAATTCAGGCTGCCGTCCTCCTCAAAAATCGTCTGAACGGCAGACCATACCTGAAAAATCGTGATCAGTAGCAGAACAATAAACCAGTTCATCGGCCTGTCGGGACGCTTTCTGTGAATGCGCGGCGCCCTGCGGCGCGGCGTTTTCTGCGTCCTCTGTCCGGACTTTTCCTTTGCCAATTGTCTCCCTCCCTTTTTGAGATTGAATCAAAAAATCAGCCGGTATAATCCTCCGAAAACCGGAGCACCACGCCCCCCAAATTGATCGTATCGCCGTCAAATAGCGTCTGGGGACCGGCAATCGCCTTTCCGTTGACCACTGTCCCAGCCTTTGAGCCCAGATCCTCAATGACCCAACCGTCCTCATACTGCGTCATTCGGGCGTGGCGGGCGGATACCGTCGGCACCGGCAGCGTAACGTCTGCCTCCGGTGAACGGCCAACCAGGATGCTCCTTCCGGAGAGGTCATGCACCTCTCCCGTCGCCTCCTCAAGCAGGGCCGGCACCCTCTGGGAACGGATATCCTCATAGGATTGTGGGGCCTGGGGAGCCGGCGGCACATAGAGCGGTTCCTCCAGAGGCGCTTCATACGGCACAGGGATCTCCTCGGGCTGAGGCTCCGGCGGCGCCTCAGCCTCTATCGCCTCCCGCCAGCCCTCCGGCGGCGGACTGTCCTGCGCACGCAAAAAGAGCACCACATTGCCCATCATAATGCTGTCCCCGTCATAGACGGGGGATTGCCGCTCAATTTTCTTCCCGTTGACATAGACGCCGGTTTTGGAATAGGTATCGTATACCACCCAGCCCTGCTTTCGGCGGGAAAGCACTGCATGAAAGCGGGAAATCGTATTGTACGCCAAAAAGATATCGCAGGTTTTGTTGCGCCCGATGGAGGTTTCCCAATGATCCAGCGGGAATTCGTCCCCGTTGGCTCCATTGACCAGAATCCCGAGCGTGACAACCCGCGGACGGTTGCGCAGCAAAGAAAACAGGCAACGCAGGACAATCAGGAACGCAAGCAAAGGTAAGGCATACCGCCCGATCTCCACAAGCAGATGCATCCCGGACTGCAGCAGTTTTTCCACCATTGCCTCCATCATGGCCTCCTCCTTTTCTAAGCAAAATCTCCATCAGATGTTGCCGCACATATGGACATACTTATTGTTAGCATACTGATATCCATCTGAAAAGTCAATAAATCTCTCCCGAATTTACGCTTATTTAACATTTATCTGACCTCCCAAAATGGAGAATACAGATTTTTTCCTGTTGCATTGAAAAATCCGGCGGTGCAGTGTTCCGCGCCGCCGGATTCTATACTTCGGATTTAAAAATGAATCAGACCGCCCACCTGCGCAATCAGGGGGGCAAATACCAGAGAGATGATCGTCATAAGCTTGATGAGGATATTGATCGACGGGCCGGAGGTGTCCTTGAAGGGATCGCCGACCGTGTCGCCGACGACGGCCGCCTTGTGGGCTTCGCTGCCCTTGCCGCCGTTTGCACCCTCCTCGATGTATTTCTTTGCGTTGTCCCATGCGCCGCCCGCATTGGACATAAAGATCGCCATCATCACGCCGGTGACCAGCGCGCCCGCGAGCAGGCCGCCGAGCGCCTGCGGGCCCAGCAGCAGGCCGATCACGAGCGGCGAAAGCACCGCCATCACACCGGGGACCAGCATCTCGCGCAGCGCCGCCTTGGTGGAAATCTCCACGCAGCGCTTATAGTCCGGCTTGCCGGTTCCCTCCATCAGGCCGGGAATCGACTTGAACTGGCGGCGCACCTCTTCGATCATCTGGTTCGCCGCCTTACCGACGGATTCCATCGTCATGGCAGAGAACAAAAACGGCAGCATACCGCCGATGAACAGGCCGCAGATCACCGCGGGGTTCAGGATGCTGATGCCGCTCGTGATCCCCACGGCTTCCGCATAGGAGGCAAAGAGCGCGAGCGCTGTCAGCGCGGCGGAGCCGATGGCAAAGCCCTTGCCGATGGCGGCCGTGGTGTTGCCTACCGCGTCGAGCTTATCGGTGATACCGCGCACGCTCTCGTCGAGCTGAGCCATCTCGGCAATGCCGCCCGCATTATCCGCGATGGGGCCGTAGGCGTCCACCGCTACGGTGATGCCGGTGGTGGAAAGCATCCCCACTGCGGCGAGCGCGATGCCGTAAAGGCCGGAGAATTTATAAGCAGCCAGGATGCCCACCGCAATGATCAGCACCGGAACCGCCGTGGATTTCATGCCAACGGCAAGGCCGCTGATGATCGTGGTGGCGGAGCCGGTCTGGGACTGCTTGGCGATCTCCTTGACGAAGCGGTAATCGCCGGAGGTGAATATTTCTGTCACCTGGCCGATAATCAGGCCGACCACAAGCCCGGCAAACACGGCCCAAAAGGCCTTCCAATCATGGAAAAAATACTGGCTCATCGCGCCCGCACCGATCAGCACCAGGAGGGAGGAGATATAGGTGCTCACCTTGAGCGCCTTGTGCGGGTTGCTGCCGTCCTTGCAGCGCACACAGAAGGTCGCGAGGATGGACGCCACAATGCCGATGCCGGAGAGGAAGATCGGGAACAGCGCCCCCTCGGAGAAGCCTTCCTTCGCCGTGAAGGCGATCACGCCCAGCGTAATGGCGGAGATAATGGAGCCGACATAGGATTCGAACAGGTCCGCCCCCATGCCCGCGACGTCACCCACGTTATCGCCCACGTTATCCGCGATGACCGCCGGGTTGCGCGGATCGTCCTCCGGAATTCCGGCCTCCACCTTGCCAACCAGATCTGCGCCCACATCCGCCGCCTTGGTATAAATGCCGCCGCCGACGCGCGCAAACAGCGCGATGGAGGAGGCGCCGAGGCTGAAGCCGGTCAGCACGCTTACGTCCTTCGTGATCAGGTAAATCGCGGTGATGCCCAACAGGCCGAGGCCGACCACGGACATACCCATCACCGCACCGCCGGAAAAGGCGATGGAAAGCGCCTTGTTCATGCCCTTTTCCTTCGCCGCATTCGCAGTGCGCACATTGGCCTTTGTCGCCACATTCATGCCGAAATAGCCTGCCAGCGTGGAAAACAACGCCCCCACGATAAAACAGACAGCGGTGATCCAGTTGCCGAGTCCAAAGCCGATAAGCAGAAATAAAACCGCAGCAAAAATGATCAGCACCTTATACTCTGAAAAAAGAAAGGCGTTCGCGCCCTGATGGATCGAAGCGGCGATCTCCTTCATGCGTGCGGTACCCGCATCGGCTTTCCCGATTTTTAGCGCGAGCAGCAACGCGTAAAGAAGTGCAAGGCCACCTGCCACAAGGGCAAGAATGAGAAAAATGTTCATACAAGACCTCCTGTTTTTGATTTTGGGATGAATTTGATTTTCGAACAAACAAAAGCTGCAGAAAACGCAGCCAGAACATAGAAATATTACCATTTTCAAGGCTTTTTTGCAAGTGGTTTGTCCAATATTTCATTTTTACTCAAATTTCTTTTCCACAGGGACGGCAACAGGACGCCGTTGTGTAAAACAGCGTCCTGTCAACTTGTCGAAAAAGGGATATCGTTTCGTTAAAATACACGAGAACAATCTCGTAAATTGGAACGCGCTCAGGCCACGCGGGCCCTTCCTTTTCCGTCGGCCGGAAAAGGAAGCAAAAGGGGCCGTTCTGCACGGCACTTCGGCAGCAGAA
>ERZ781272.1124-NODE-1124-length-11249-cov-3.424513_pt1 | contig 11249 bp, 9 predicted proteins | sample MGYA00375850_ERZ781272 | MGnify/ENA primary metagenome ERZ781272 (study PRJEB29790, sample SAMN06051246) | human gut metagenome | host: Homo sapiens | place: USA: Cincinnati, Ohio | collected 2013-06-21 | study: EMG produced TPA metagenomics assembly of the Gut...
TACTTTTACATATGCTTTCACACCAGATTGAATCATACAAGGACGATTTCCCTCACCTAATACAGCTGTGAATGTGTAATATCCAGCAGAAGCTTCTTTAGAATAATTATCTGTATTTTCCCATGACAGAACAGGAAAAACTACATTCCCCGAAGAAGAAAGACCTGTCATTTCAGTCGGAAAACTATTCATGAGCTCTTTCACTGATTTTAAAGGAGTTCCATAAATTCCGGCATTTATCAATGGAACAGTTTCAAAATTTGTTACTACACGTGTTAAATCTCCTGATGAACTGGCACCGCCACCAGATGATGAGCCACCAGATGATGAACCACCAGATGAGTCAGATGTAGTCGTTTGGGTTACCTCTCCATTTCCATTTACAGTAGCATTTTTTCCGGATGAAACTGATTGATTCTTTCCATCCTTGTTTGTTACAGATATAACATCACTGGTATTATTTGTTATTTCAACAGATTTATCTTGCTTCGTTGTTTTTACAGAACTTCCTTCCGCTCCTTTCGAGAAATTGATTTCTGTATCTGCTGCAGATGTAATAGATGTTTTCACATCTGAGTTAATGGTTGTTCCATTAGCATCTTCACCTACATTAAAAGTGATTTCGTTTGTAGAAGTTCCCTCAATTGATACAGTAGCTCTACTATTGATATCAACATTCTGAACTTTTCCAGACAGTTTAATATCAACCTTAGTCTCTGATTCAACACTGATTTTGTCTAAATTCCCCTGTACATCAAGTTTAAAATTACTACTTGCATGTACAATACGAATTTCCTTTATTCCAGAATCTGCTGGAATAATGACATGTCCAGCTGCCGCATCAAGAATCAACACGTTATCCTTCGCCAATTCCGTCCAAGTATCTGCAGCAATTTGCTTAATTGTAATCAGTTTGAAGTTTCCTTGATTTTCGACATCTGCATTAGGTGCATCTACTGTCAAAAAAACATTCTCATAATTTCCTTCTGGGATTACAAACCTCTCTTTACTATCCGTTTTAAGAATAATATTCGTTACATTTGAATTTTTTAAAGCACTCTCTAACTCAGATTGTGTAGATACCACTGCTTCATCAGCAACAACTACTACTTTTACCTTCTTATTAATTGTTATTGCTTTACGTGTTCCCTTCTTAGGAATCGCGATTTTAACAGATATTGTTGCGGAACCACAAGTAATACCCTTGACATTTCCTTTGGAGTTTACCATTGCAACTGACTTATCACTAGATTTCCACTGATACTTAGAACCTCTGTATTTGTTTTGCAACGCTAGTGATACTGTTTCACCCTTAGAAATCTGATATGAAGTCTGTTTGAATTTCGGAGTTTTCACTGTGACATTACTTTTCAATACTGTCTTTTTCCCATTTTGAGTAACAGTACACTTAATAGAAGTGTTTCCATCCTTGATTCCTTTAACATTTCCAATCGAATCCACCTTGGCTACCTTTTTATTTAAAGATTGCCATTTCACTTTAGTACTATTAGTAACATTTTTCACTTTCAGGTTCTGTATCATTCCCTCTGTTAATGTAATCTTTTTATTACTCAGAGTTGCCTTAGTTGATGCACTTGCTGTATCCGAATTTAACGGAATCAAAGTAAGCACCATAACAAAGGCCAAAGCACAAGAAAGTATTGATTTCAAAAATCTTTTTTCCATTACTAGTCCTCCCTTTCATTAATAACATTCATTCCTGCATGCAATTTATAATATAAACAACATGTTAACTACTATATTTATAATTATACGTTTTCTCAGAATAAAATCAATATTTCTTTCAAAAGATGTATATTCCGTTCCGAGTGAACCACTTGCACGGTCAAACTGAGCCAGTCCCATGGAGGATGAGCCAGTGTTATTTAATCTTAATTATCAGACGACTGTCTATTAATTATAAATTGTTGTCACGCTTTTTACCAAGTTTCTTTCCATCTAGAACATAAGTAGCATCTTTAATTGCATTTCCCGGAATAGATGAAATAACAGATAAAAATAATGGGATGTGACAAATCACATCCCATTACGCAGCTATAAACTTACAGCAATTCGCTTTACATATTTAATTCGTCGGATTTTTCGATAAAATCTACGACAACTTCGATCGACTGCAGCGCAGCCTTTTCTGCAAATGTCTGGTAATCCATTGCCCCGCCCTCGCCATCGGAAATAGAACGAAGAATTGCAAACGGCACTTCATTCACATAGCATACATGGCCGATACTTCCACCTTCCATCTCACATGCAATTGCATTGAAACGCTCATGCAGCAACGCTTTCTGGGTTGGCTTATGAATAAAGAGATCACCGGTCGCAATCGTGCCGACTTTGTATTTGATGCCTTTGTCCATCAGGCATTCGCACAGCAATTTTCTCATCTTATCATCACTCGGCAGGAAAATCTGATCGAGTCCGGACAACAGACCAATTGGATCTCCCAAAGCGGAAGTGTTCATATCGTGCTGTACGACCTGATCTGCCACAGCCACATCCATGACACCAAGTTCCTTGCACAAGGTACCGCCCACACCGATATTGATCACACAGTCTACATTATATTTTAAGATCATTGCCTCCGCACAGATGGCCGCAAATACCTTTCCGATACCACATACTGCAGCTACAACTTCTTTTCCTGCAATCGTTCCGCTGACATATGTCACACCGGAATATACCTCTGTCTGAATATTTTCCATGGATTCTTTTAAAGTATCCACTTCCATCTGCATTGCACCAATTACACCAATCTTCATCTGTATTTCTACTCCTTTTCTTTTACTGTGGATAAGTAAATTCCATATTTGTCTGTTCCTTCAAAGCATCTAAGTATTTCTTTGCCTCAATGCGCGCTGCCTCGAGGGAAAGGTTCTCATAGTGTCCACATTCGGCTGCAGAAGCCCCAAATACCGGTCCTTCGTGGTCGATTGTCTGCTGTAATACCTGCTTTGTCATTTCAAATACAGCTTTCGGACTCTGATTGTTCCGGACGAGAAGATAAAAACCCGTCTGGCATCCCATCGGTCCAAAATAGATCACATCATCGCTCATCGCTGAGTTTCGGATATAGGTGGCAAACATATGCTCCAGAGAATGCATCGTTGCATTGTCCATATAATCTCCCGCATTCGGTTTGCGTGTACGCAGGTCATAGGTAATGACATCTCCGTCTTCCCTTGAAATATAAAATCCCGGCACAAGAACATCATGATTGATGGTAAAACTTTTGATTCTGTCCATTTGTATCTCCTTTTATCTCACTTCTTATTTTGCGTTCATCTGTTCCGTAAACTGTTCCAGATAGGTTTCAAATACCGTAAGTGCATCTTCCACCGGCTGCGGTGTACTCATGTCCACGCCTGCTGCTGCCAGCAAATCGATCGGATCCTTTGAACATCCGCCACACAGGAAGTTATTGCCTTACCGGTCAACCGCCGGCTTTCCTTCCTCAAGAATCTTCTTGGAAAAAGCCACCGCAGCAGAATATCCGGTTGCATACTGATAAACATAAAATGCGGTGTAAAAATGCGGAATACGCATCCACTCATAATCAATCTCCGGATCAATGACCATATCCGGTCCATAATATAACACATTCAGATCGTGATATATCTGATTCAATGACTCTTTCGTCAGGGATTCCCCTTCGGCAACCTTTGCATGTACGATCTGCTCAAATTCTGCGAACATCGTCTGACGGAACAGTGTCGTGCGGAAAGCCTCCAGATAATGATTCAGTATATACGTCTTCTTCTGCGCATCCATCTCCGTTTCCAGAAGATAATGATTCAGCAAAGACTCGTTACAGGTCGATGCGACTTCTGCCACAAAGATCAGATAATCGGCATACGTAATCGGCTGCGTCTTATTAGAATAATACGAATGAATGGCATGACCCATCTCATGTGCCAGAGTAAACATACTCTCCAGATCATCCTGCTGGTTCAAAAGCACATATGGATGTGTGCCATATGCCGCCCACGAATATGCGCCGCTCCTTTTATTCTCATTCTCATATACATCGATCCATCCATTGTCGAACCCTTCTTTCAGTATAGAAACGTATTCTTCTCCCATAGGTGCAAGTGCTTTGGTCACCGTCGCTTTCGCTTCCTCATAAGGATACTGCTGCTCTACATCTTTTACCAGAGGCACATAAAGATCATACATATGCAGATGCTCCACACCAAGGATTTTCTTTCGAAGTGCCATATACCGATGCATGGCGGGAAGATGTCTGTGCACTGCCTCAATCAAATTATCATATACGGATTCCGGAATATTTCCATTGCTTAAATGCATGGCACGCACACTTGGGTACTTGCGCATTTTTGCATAAAAACTCTCCTGTTTCAGATTGCTGACAAAAATGGAAGCAACGGTATTTCCCCATTTTGCGTACGTGTTGTAGACCGCACGGAACACTTCTTTTCGAAGACTGCGATCTTTGTCGTTCATAAACTTGATGAAATTTCCATGTGTGATTGTGATCCGGTTGCCCTCTACATCACGAACAGACGGGAATTTAATATCCGCATTATTGAACATCGAATAGATATTCTGCGGACCTACGGCAATCTCCCCGACCTGTGCAAGAATATTTTCTTCTGCAGCAGATAATGTATGTTCTTTTTCGCGCTGGATCACTTCGATTTTGCGCCGGTACTTTTCGAGCTTTGGTTCCTCTGTATAAAAACGATTCAGATCATCCTCCAAAATTGCAAGGATTTCCGGTTCTGCAAAACTTATGGAAGATGCTGCTGCCACCCGGACAGAATCCGCCTTGGCCGCATATCCCTGATATTTTGCATCGGCAGTATCCTGATGATAACTTTCGTTCGCATACACATACACACGGGTCAGATGTGCATCCAACTCATCCATTTTTTTAAAATAAGAAAGCAAACGTTTGGCAGATGTTCCAAGTGTTCCCTTATATGCCGCAATCTCTTCTGCCAGTGCATATACCACGTCTACATCCTTCTCCCATAATTCATCCGTGGCAAACAGATCGGTAAGTTTCCACTTATACGCATCCGGAATGTCCTGACGCTTGCGCAATGCCTTTTCTTCCATCTTCTTCCTCACTCTCTAAACGATACAAGCAGGACCCGAATGGACCCTGCTTGCCATATAACATATTTTATTTCTTGATCAGAGTTCCCATTCCTCCGGAAATCTCTGCATCATCTTTATTTAATTTTGTAATCAGTACGGAACGGATTGCTGATTCCCCAATGAAATCAATTGCAGCCTCGATCTTTGGTGCCATCGTTCCTTCCTCAAACTGTCCCTCTGCAAGATATTTCTTTGCTTCAGCAACAGAAAGCGTATCTAACTTTGTCTCGTCCTCCTTGCCAAAGTTCAGGCAGACTTTGTCCACACTGGTAAGGATCACAAGCATATCTGCATCGAGTTTCTCTGCAAGTTTTCCAGCTGCAAGATCCTTCTCAATGACCGCACTCGCACCCTGTAATTTATTATTCTGTGCAAGTACCGGAATACCGCCACCACCACAGGCGATCACTACCTGATCTGCATCGGACAGTGCTGAGATTGCATCAATCTCAACGATATCCATTGGCTTTGGAGCTGCGACAACTCTGCGGAATCCATCTGCAACTTCCACAACATGGTTTCCTTTCTTTTCTTCTTCCTCGGCCTCTTCCTTTGTCATCACACGTCCGATCACTTTAGTCGGATGGTAAAAAGCCTCATCATATGGATCAACAATCACCTGTGTCAATACGGTAGACACGGTCTTGTAAATACCACGGTTCAATAATTCCGTACGGATTGCGTTCTGTAAATCGTATCCGATATATCCCTGGCTCATAGCAGAACATACAGAAGTAGGTGTCGCTGTATATTCCGGATAAAGGCGGCAGAATTCGTTCATGGCGGTATGGATCATACCAACCTGTGGTCCGTTACTGTGTGTGATAACCACCTGATAATCCTCACGGATAAAATCAGCTACTGCCTTTGCTGTACGTGCAGCAGCCTTCTGCTGCTCCGGTAATGTACTTCCTAACGCTTCATGCCCCAATGCAATTACAATTCTTTTCTTCTTCATATATCCTCCTTCTAATCTTCTGCTTCAAGAAATAACTTTCGTGAAATAAAATTATAAGTTGTGACCAACATGGTAGATAATATTTTCGCCACAGCATAAAATATTCCAAATAATTCCACAGCAATCCACATGATCATCTGATTGAGTGCCAGTCCCACAAGACTCAGTGCCACAAAAATCGCCATCTCCTGGAACTTGCTTAAATCATCCTTGCCGTTGAACACAAACCGCATACTCAGTATATAATTTACCACAACGGATACTGTAAATGATATTGCGGAGGATGCAAAATAATGAAGCCCCGTACGTTCTGTCAGCAATATCATAAGTCCATAATCAATGCAAAAGCAAAGCGTCCCGACCAATCCGAATTTACAAAACTGCAATAACAGTTTTTTCACTCTTTTCATCATTGACTCCTGCGAAAAATAGATTGTCCTTTCGGACAATCTATTATATCGCATTTTATCAAATTTGTCTATTAGTTGCCTGACTGTGCATCAAAGGTAACTTCAACTGTTTTCTCTTTATAACCTTCGCTCAGTCTCTGGAATGTAACTTTTCCTTTGTCGCCAGCTTTATAGTAAGCCAGGTTTTCTTTCAACTGTGACATGCTGGTTACTGTCTTTCCATCAATTGCAGTAATGATATCTCCCTGACGGATGCCTGCCTTCTCTGCTGCAGAGCCTTCTACTACCTGATATACATAGACACCTTCCGGCATGTTGTATGCAGAAGCAATATCAGAAGAGATGTCCTGTCCCTGGATTCCAAGGAACGCGCTCTGTGCCTGTTCTACTTTTTCCTTTGTGATCAGCTGCTCAATGATTGGCATTGCATCAGACATTGGAATTGCATATCCAAATCCCTCAACACTTGTATCAGAATATTTTGCTGAGTTGATACCGATAACTTCGCCCTGTGCATTCAGCAATGCACCACCACTGTTTCCAGGGTTGATTGCTGCATTTGTCTGAATCATGTTGTTGTTTACGATAGTCTCTCCAGTCTGCTCGTCCTGAACCGTTACCGTACGACCTAATGCACTGATAATTCCGTTTGTTACAGACTGTCCATAGCCAAGTGCATTACCGATAGCAATAACACCTTGTCCAACCTCAAGACTGTCAGCATCTTCAGAGATTGTTGCAACTTTGATTGCACTTAATGTATCGGAATCGATACTCTTCAATGCAACTTTGACAACTGCCAGGTCATCTGCGGAATCGGTTCCTTTTACTTCACAGCTTACCGTTTTGTCATCACAGAACTGTACGGTAAGAGAGTCAGCATCTGCAACCACATGATTGTTTGTTGCTATATAAAGATACTCGTCATCCTGTTTTACGATAATACCGGAACCACAGCTCTCACTGTCTTTTTGCTGTATGCCCCACATTGTCTGGTAAGATACCTTTCCGGTATTTGTAATTGCTACAATACTTGGCATCGCCTCTTTTGCGATTGCTGATACATCCGACAGATCTGCTGCACTTCCTGTAGAGGTCTGCTGTATGCTCTTGTTACTGTTGCTGCTATCACTCTTCTTAGACGAATCGGATGTGTCACTTCCTGACTTTGCAGAACTCTCAATTCCAAGTGCCTTTGTTCCGATATAGCTTGTTCCGGTAAAGGTACCACCTGCTACCAGTCCGAAGATAACTGCGATCGCTGCACATTTGCCAAGTGTCTTTCCAAATCCGCCACTCTTTTTGGCTTTCTTTGGTTTCTTGCCCATACCGTTCGGCTGCTGGTAAGGATTATACGCATTATATGCATTCTGCTGTCCATTGTATGGATTATATGCGGTACCGTAAGCACTTCCCTGATTGGTGTTTGTGCCATATGTGCTTCCCTGACTGGTATTTGTACCGTATGCACTTCCCGTCGGTGTGTTTGTTGTGTTGCTCTGATTCGTATTGTTCTGGTTTGTATTATTCTCATTCATATTATTGTAATAGTTGTTATCCATAATGAAGAACTCCTTTCTTGTTTTCTAAGGAGAATTCTAACTGCATTCTGTGTTCAAATTGTGACAGAATTTTGTAAAAAGTGTTATAAATTTCAAAAGCCAGTCTTAAATCGCAATTCCGTTCTTCTTTAATAATTCTCTTGCAGATTCAACAGAATCGGTTCCTGTTGCATTTTTCACCGGTGCAAACTCCTTTTCCCTCTCCACTTCAAATGCCAGACAATTGTCCATCATATAAACCATATCAAGGATCAGAGTCTCAAATTTGTATGCATTCGGCTCCTCTGGCTTGTGCATTTGTCCACACTCATCCAGATAAGGGACTTTCTTTTCCACAATATGAAGTGGAAGCTTTGATTCTGCGATTGCATTCAGTTTATCCACACGGAACAGATAATTTAAGATAACACCAAAACCATATAATAATGTTCCCTTCTCGTCCCTTGCCTCTGCCATCTCGTCTGTCAGCTCATAATATTCCACAATAGAAGGCTTTCCATTCTCAAGGCACATCGCACCGACACGCTCATGTGGGGAAACTTTGCGAACGACTTTCGATCCGCATACGCGTCCGGAAAGAATTGTTGCACCGACAAATACCGGATCTGCGATTCTCTGAAGTACGTTGTCGACGGCAAATACATTGAGCCATTCCACACCCTTGTCACAGATATCCTGGTCTAATCCCGCCCGAAGCATGGACTTATACCAGCCTCCATTTCCATTCGGTGACATTGCCAGTGAATCTTCTGCCTCTCTTAATACATTACCCTCAAAATCAACTGCCGGAACCATTTCCTGCACAAAGAACTTCACGTAATCTTTATTATATCCAAAATAATTATGCTCTTCGAAAAAAGCGCGCGTCTGCGCATCATTCTTGTCACTTGTCATAATATAAAGCGGCACCCATGCACCGGCTTCATTTGTGACATTCATAAGATTTGCAATCAGCTGTTCAAAAATGTAAAGAGTACGGTTCACACCAATGTTAAACATTCCCTTTGCCTTATCAAATCCAAGACGTGTTCCCTGGCCTCCCGCGAGCAAAATCGCGCCAACCTTACATGCCCGGATTGCTTCAAGTCCCGCTTTGCGGAATTCATCTTCTCTCTGTTTAATCTCTGAAATCTCAGTCGCACCGAGCGGTTCGAAGGTTCCTCTCTCCTGTTTTTTCTGGTGGATCAGATCCAGATAGGACCAGTCCATCTCTTCCAGCTGATTTTCTAACTTCTGTGGTATGTCCTGGCCAATTAATTTTCCCAGATACTTCTGATTGGTTTCTTCAATTTTCTTAACAATCTCTGCTTTCATAAATAACTTCCTCGCATTCCTAGTTTTGTATATTGACATTTTTAGAACTTTCGTACTAATTTAACCGTTAAAAAATGGAAGTAGACCAATCAACGATTGGCCTACTTCATTAATTATTTTACTGGTTCCCCTCTGTGCTCTTCTGAATCTTGTCTGTTCCGATAGCACCTGCCGTCTCATTGTAATCCGATGTATTGATCAAAGCGGAATCCTTTGTGATTCCTGTCTGATTTACAATCGTTTCACTGATTGTCTGAACCGTTTGTGATGGTACATACGTATTATCATCAAACATGTACTTGTGAAGCTGCGTAACATTCGTCACAAGATCTGCCGGGATAACCGTGTCACCTGTTGCAGAAAGTGTCTCTGTCGTAAGATCGAACGGGAATCCGGTCGTACTCTCAATCTTATAAGAAGTCACATCCTTTGCCAGTGACAAAATCTGTCCGATTGATAATGTTGTCGAAATATCATCCATCACGGAATTGCAAATGCTTGTCAGTGTTGCGATGTCTGCTTTCTTCGCTTTCTCCAGAATTGCCTGTAATACAATTCTCTGACGGGATGCACGTTTGAAGTCATCACCTGCCAGCTTACGGATACGGGCGTATGTGGTTGCCTGTGTACCATCCAGATGAACCAGTCCATACTGTGTCACATCCGGTGTAGTCTTTCCGGTTACCTTGTCCACATCCTTCTTGTACTTATTGATCTGCTGCATCTCACCCTGTGTGATCTCCAGATCCAGACCTCCAAGATTATCAATCACCTCTACCATGGCAGCCCAGTCCACACAGACATATTCCTTGATATCCAGATCAAGATTGGAATTTAACATCTGTACTGCCTGCTTTGCGCCTCCATTGGCATATGCCGCATTTGCTTTGCGGTATAAACCGCCGCCAATGCTCAAATAAGAATCACGATATACCGATACCAGTTTCACAGCCTTGGTCTTGTTATTAATGCTTGCGATCATAATAACATCAGAGTTACCGCCCGAATAATTATTCTTGCTTCGGTTGTCCAGTCCAAACAGTGCAATGTTGGTATATCCCTCCAACGATAACAGTGTATCATCACTTAAGTCATCATTGATTCCTGCTTCGGATTCATCCATCTGCTCATAATCTACTTTGTTCATCATGCTGACAAAATACGCTGCCAGCAGTAAGATTGCAAGGAGCAGTATTTCAAAGATAAAAAGCGCGATCTTTCTGCTTTTCTTCTTCTTTCTTTTTTTACGTCTATTGTTCGCCATAATCCTAACCCTTTTGCCTATTATGTATATACAGCCAGGCGTCCGCATAACTGCCGCGTTCTTCCTCTGACATGGCCGTATATTTTTCCAGGTCAAGGTTAGTCAGCCGCATCTGTTCATTTCCGCACTGATGGCATTCTACATCCTTGCGTCGGCTCACCATTCGCATCCAGCCACACTGCGGACAAATGTATATTTTCATCATAATAATTACCGCTTATTCAAATTTTTTCAAAACCTCTGCTTTTAATTCTTCCAGTGTCTTATCTGCACCTTCCAGAGAAGTGCCTTTTACTCCGACATAGAATTTGATCTTTGGTTCTGTTCCGGATGGGCGTACACAACACCATGCATCGTTGGAAAGTTCGAAATACAGTACATTTGAAGATGGAAGTCCTGTTGCAGTCACTTCTCCGGTCTTCATGTCCTTACGTGTATCTGCCTTGTAATCGCGTACTGCAAGTACATCGAAATCACCGAGTTTCTCCGGTGCATTGCTTCTTGCACGGTTCATGATTTCCTGAATCTGTGCTGCTCCGTCAATGCCCTTTAAGGTCATGGTTGCGATACCTTCTCTGTAGTATCCGTATTTTTCATACATT
>ERZ781272.1126-NODE-1126-length-11240-cov-2.629593_pt1 | contig 11240 bp, 10 predicted proteins | sample MGYA00375850_ERZ781272 | MGnify/ENA primary metagenome ERZ781272 (study PRJEB29790, sample SAMN06051246) | human gut metagenome | host: Homo sapiens | place: USA: Cincinnati, Ohio | collected 2013-06-21 | study: EMG produced TPA metagenomics assembly of the Gut...
GTAATGGTGCCACCGCTGACTGGCATATCGCCTGTAATTGCGTTGAATAATGTCGATTTACCAGCCCCGTTGTTGCCCAAAACCGTTACAAATTCACCTTTAGCAACGGTGAGGTTCACGTCCTGAAGCAAAGTTTTCACTTCTGTACCAACGGGAATATTCACCGTAACGTTGGTTAAGGTTAGCTCAGCCATGTGCTTGCACCCCTTTCTGCAACACGCGCCGTAATCTCAAGCGATGATCAATTTGTGGCACCATGATCGCAATAGCCAAAACAACCGCTGAGATCAGTTTTAAGTCGTCGGCATTGAACCCTAGTGCAAGCACAACCAGCAAAACGAAGCGATAAAGAATGCTACCGAGAATCACGGCAACCAAACGCTGTGAGAGTGTTAATTCGCCAAATACAACTTCCCCGATGATAATCGCGGCGAGGCCAATGACAATGATCCCAATGCCCATATTGACATCAGCATAGCCATTGTTTTGGGCCAGCAAACCGCCAGCCAAACCGACCAGACCATTACCCACCATCAGACCAAGCACCATCTGATGATCAGGATCAATACCGAGACTGCGCGCCATACTTGGATTGTCGCCTGCCGCAATAAACGCTTGGCCTAACTGAGTATTTAGAAACAGCATTAGCAAGCCAACCACCACAACAGCAACGATAACGCCGATAACCACACTATTGAAGTATGGCGGTAAATCTTTTAAGAACGCTGTCTGGAAAGGATTTGCTTGATGCAACAGCGATAGATTGGCGCGTCCCATAATCCGCAAGTTGATTGAAAACAACCCGGTCATCACCAAAATACCGGCCAACAAAACTGGAATTTTACCTTTCGTGGTCAACAACCCAGTTGCCAATCCAGCAAGCATCCCCGCACCGGTAGCCAACAGCGTTGCGACAATCGGTGAAATGTCATGAGTAATGGCACTCACAGCTACTGCCGCGCCAAATGGAAAGGTACCTTCAACCGTCATATCCGGGAAATCCAATACCCGAAATGTTAAGAATAGGCCAAGTCCGATTAAACCATATAATAAACCTTGACCAATCGCTGATACGCCGATACTCATTTGATCACCGTTCCTTTCGCCTCTGCCGTTTTGATTAACGAGCTAGGTAAGTCGATGCCTAACAGTTTTGCTTGTTTTTCGTTCAAGATCAGTTTACCGGTGGTTTCAAAATGAATCGGCGTCGTTGCTGGCTTTGTCTTTCCACTCAAGATGTCTGCCAGCATCCGGCCAGTTAAAACGCCGAGATGATGTTGGTCAAGACCAATCGTTGCCAATCCGCCTTGTTCAACCATCGTGTCCACTGTTGGAAAAATTGGCACCTTCCGCGTATTAGCCACCGCAACCAAAGTTTGCATCGCACTGGCAACAGTGTTGTCAGTCGGCACAAAAATCGCATCTACTTGACTAACCATTTGTGTGGCCACCTGATTTAAGTCATTTGTTGAACTGATCGCGTACCGCTTAACCGTGAAGCCTTGCTTTGGCCCAAGTTTTTCGACCATTTTAGCCTGTGTTTGAGCGGAATCATCACTCGACGTTGCAATCACACCGAGAGTTTTGGCATTCGGCATAATTTGCCGGATTAATTTCAGCTGCGCGGCAATCGGTGCCTGATCAGATACCCCCGTGATATTGCCACCTGGCCGTTTAACATTCTTCACTAACTTTGCCGCAACTGGATCGGTAATCGCGCCAAGAATGATCGGTGTTTTCTGATTGACATTGGCAAGTGCCTGAGCCGATGGCGTAGCAATCCCAACTGTTGCCGCCGCATGTTCCTCAGTAAAGCGTTCGGACATGGACTTCAGATTGCTTTGATCATTTTCGGCATTTTGAAAATCGATCTTCACATTCTTCCCTGCAACATAGCCCTTCTCCTTCAAGCCATCAATAATCCCCTTGTGAATCGCATCTAATGCGGGATGTGTGGTCAATTGCAGGATACCCACAGTTGGTGTTGCCTGTGTCTGTGGTGTTGTCGTGCCGGTTTGAAAATAGGCAATCCCTAAGAATGCTGCCATAATGAAGATCAACCCTAGCATTCGTTTCATGTTTCCGCCTCCGTTTTAAATTAATTCATGCTGTGCCCGCTTGGACTTAATCAGTTATGATTCATAACGCGCTCGCCAGCCCAGAAACCTGCACATAAGGACCTCAGACAGAAATGGTCAAAGCCCAGCCATTTCTGTCTGAGGCCACTTATGTTCCGGTTTCTAAACGGGCTGGCTCACGCTTACAAAAATTGCCGCGACAGGTGAGGACTCGTCGCGGCAATAAAAAAGTCCGCATAGTCCCACTTTTGGGGTATCTATGCGGACAAATTGAACAGAGGGCCAACATAGACACAACCTGCGCGTCTGGCAGGTTGCGTCTGCAACCTACCTAAAGTTGGCTTTGCCAAGCAGAAAAGGTAAGCAATGCTGTCATGTCGGTTTCCTCCGTTCTAATTAATTGATTTGTTGTTAGATTAAAGATACGTGAGTAAAGTTCTCATGTCAAGTATAAGCTTAAACTTTTTTTGACAATTTTGACCAGCTTAAGACAACATGACTGAAATTTTTTGGATTTGCTTGGTGAATTTTTGAATTGCCTCGTCCTGAGCTTTTTCAGCTGCGTTGAAAGCTGCCACATCAACTTGCCGATCCGCGTGCAAACTTGCGGTCATCGCCTTACATGCCTCTGTGAAAGCGGCAAAATCATGTACAAGTGTATGATGGGGCCCCAACAATCTGGCTGGCGCCGCGACTTGCTGCAACTTGACAAGCAACGCTTCATAGTTACTTGTCCCCTCGCTAAACACGGTTTGCGTTTGTTGGTAAGCCTCAAGGTCGTAATCGGCCAACTTGTTCTCATCAATCGCCTTGCGCAGCGGTTCAAACAACGGCGCCATTTTCTCTTGGTTGTCTTGTGTGGCTTCAACGACCGCATTAATGGTCGTCCCGTAGTTTGCTAACTTCATTTGCTGTTTATTCATGTGCTTCATCCTTTTCATCGGCTCATTAGCCGGTAATTAACGCATAAAAGCCTTGACTGTCATGACCGTTACAACACGGACATCACGGTCAAGGCTACTCCTATTGTTTTTTGACTGTAAGCAATCTTGTGGTGTCTTATGCGCGTTGCTTGCGTCGAGCACGTTCGAAAACTTTAACGATCTCAACAATGACGATCATCGCCACACCAGCCCCGAGAACCGTGATCCATTGATGCCAATCAAGCGATGTCACATGGAACAGACCATTGAAACCTGGCACTAAAATCGTGACTGCCAACAACACGAAGGAAGCCAGAATCGCCCAGTTAAAGGCCTTGTTCCGGAACGCGCCGACCGTGAACAGACTTTGATGGATACTCTTCACGTTGAAGGCATGGAACAGCTGAATCAAGCCCAGCGTAGCATAGGCCATCGTCAAAGCATCGGCGTGAATCGCAGCTGAGCCGCTGTGCACGGGATAGGTAATGGCAATCCAGTAAACGCCAAGCGTCAGCAGACCTTCGAGAATTCCTTGCCAGATAACCGCGGGGCCAACGCCGCCCGAGAAGAAGTTTGACTTCCGACCGCGCGGCTTTTGCTTCATAATACCTGGTTCAGTTGGTTCAACCCCCAGTGCAATCGCCGGGAACGTATCTGTCACTAAGTTAATCCAGAGAATATGCACCGGTGCCAGCAAATCCCAACCTAGCATGGTCATCATGAATAAGGTCAAGACTTCACCAAGGTTGGCCGACAACAGGTACTGAATCGCCTTTTGAATATTGGAAAAGACTTTTCGGCCTTCTTCCACCGCCACAACAATGGTTGCAAAGTTATCATCAGCCAAAACCATATCAGAAGCACCCTTGGAAACTTCGGTCCCAGTGATGCCCATACCGATCCCAATATCCGCAGCTTTCAAAGCAGGCGCATCGTTCACACCGTCGCCGGTCATTGCCACAACCTTGCCTTTTTTCTGCCAAGCATTGACGATCCGTACCTTGTGCTCTGGCGCAACACGGGCGTATACACTGTACTTTGCCACGTTCTTTGCAAACTCATCATCACTTTGCTGATCTAGCTCAGCGCCGGTGATGACAGCATCATCATCGCCTTGGTCAATGATTCCTAACCGAACGGCAATTGCTTCAGCCGTATCGCGGTGATCGCCGGTGATCATCATCGGGCGAATACCAGCCGCTTTTGCCTCTGCCACCGCAGCTTCCGCTTCTGGCCGTTCGGGATCAATCATGCCGACCAATCCAGCAAAAATCATGTGATTTTCAACCGTATCGGAATCAACTTTTTCCGGTAAAGTATCGATGACCTTATAAGCCATCCCCAGCACACGCAACGCCTGTGTCGCCATGTCTTTATTGGCTTTCAAAATGGCATCGCGTTCACTGTCTGACAACGGCGCCGTATTTTCGCCAGTTGCTAGGTCAATCACTCGCTTGAGTAATTCATCAGGCGCACCCTTTGTGGCGACTAGCAACTTGCCATCTGCGCGTCGATGAACTGTCGTCATTAATTTTCGTTCAGAGTCAAACGGTACTTCTGCGATCCGTGGTTCGTCAGTGAGTGCTTTGGCAACATCGTAATTCTGGGTTTTCCCATAAGCAACAAGCGCAGTTTCGGTTGGATCGCCTAGTAACTTACCATCGTCTTGCACCTGTGTGTCGTTGGCAAAGTTCATGATGGTCATTAATGGATTGCCGCCATGAATACCAGCGCTTGCATCATTAAGCTGACCGTCGTAATAAACTTTTTCAACCGTCATCTTATTTTGAGTAAGCGTTCCAGTTTTATCACTCGCAATGATATCCGTGCTGCCGAGGGTTTCAACAGCAGGCAATTTACGGACCAGTGCATGGCGCTTGGCCATTTTCTGCGTACCCAATGCTAAAATGATGGTGACAATGGCTGGCAACCCTTCAGGAATGGCCGCCACAGCTAATGAAACGGCTGTCAGGAACATTTCTGGTAAGCTTGCCGCTTGACGCCAGATACCGACTGCAAACACAATCACCGCAATCACCAAAATCATGACCGTCAGCGTTTTACCGAGACTTTTGAGGTTCTCTTGCAGCGGCGTGTTGGTTTCTTCTGCCGAATTAATCATCCCGGCAATGCGGCCGACTTCAGTTTGCATTCCTGTAGCGATCACAACACCGACGCCACGGCCGTATGTGATGTTACTGTTCATGAATGCCATGTTAGTGCGATCGCCAATTCCGACATCATCAGCATCCAACGGTGCCGTCGTCTTATCGACCGGCACACTTTCACCTGTTAACGCGCTCTCTTCAATTTTAAGGTTGGCACTCTCAACTAGTCGTAAATCTGCTGGTACGACATCTCCAGCTTCAAGTAACACGATGTCCCCTAAAACCAGTTGGCTGCTAGGAATGGTCAGCACCTGATCACCACGACGAACATGGGCGTTAGGGGTCGACATTTCCTTCAGCGCATCAATCGCTTCCTCAGCTTTACTTTCTTGGAAAACGCCGAAAACCGCATTTAATAAGACAACGGCCAAGATGATCCCGGCATCCGCCCACTCACTGAGTAAAAAGCCGGCAATCAAAGCGGCAACCAACAAGACAATAATCATAAAATCCTTGAACTGATCTAAGAAACGGGCTAACATGCCCTTCTTTTCTGCCTGCGCAAGTTCATTTGGCCCATTCTCATTTAACCGTGTTTGTGCCGCTTCTTTCGTTAACCCGGTTAGACTAGTCTGTTCTTGCTTTAAGACTGCCTCACTGCTTAATGCATATGGCGGTTTGTTTGCCAAAGTAGTGCCTCCTTCGTATTTGGGCCGGTAGCCAAAAAGAGACCTATGGACTACCAGCAGTAGATCCATAAGTCTCACTATTTAAGACAACACCAGACATAGCCTTGTTGGTGACGTTGTCGCAGAATACTCTGCTAGTTACTCCCTTATGTTGGTTAAAGTATATCAGGTGCGGGTCATGCTTCGCAAGGCTTACTTGCGAAGAGCGTGAACAGGCCCGGTTTCTGGGCCTGCAAACGCGTTTAATCAGAGCAGAGCGTGCAAGTCCGGTTAGAAACCAGCATAAGTGGCCTTATTAGGAAGGCCATTCAGCCCAACTCACTAAATAGGTGAACCGCTAAGTCATGCAGATTCAGTGCATGCGAATTGTAGTTGCTGAGCAAAATGACGGCATTTTGGCCATCATGACTTATCGCGGTTGAGGCCATTTGACCGGCGACGACACCGTTGGTTGAGTAAAAGTCAGCATGGTTATAAATACCCGCGTTGTAAACACCATCGTTGCGGTTACGCAATGTTTTTAAAGTTGAAAGCGGTAATACTTTCCCTGTATCAATACCACGCAACAGCCGGTATAAGTCACCGGTGGAAGTATAGACATTGCCCGTGCCTAGTTCTCGATTATACCAAACTACTGGTTCACCAATCGCAGTTTGATAAGGATTAGCAGCCGGGCCAGTGTAAGTGATAGCTCGCTCAGGATCTGTCAGCATTGCGGGTAAAAAGCCTGTGTGCTTCAGGTTGAGCCGATCGAAAATATTGTTTTTGACTTGCTGCTCGTATGAACGACCAGCAACTTTTTCTATCACACCAGCAAGTAACACGTAATTAACTGCTTGATAAGCGTAATTATCCTGCGGCAGATAGGTTAAGTTGGCAATCGACCATTGAATAATATTAGCATCGTCCATTACAGTTGGTTGATACTTACGCAAACTAAAGCCGCTGCGCATAGCCACCATCATGCGCAAAGTCACTTGATCGCCGGTTTTGATGCCAGTTAGATATTTGCCAACCGGATCATCCAAGCTGAGCTTGCCAGAAGCGGCTAATTGCGCAAGCGCAACCGCAGTCACGGCTTTTTGAATTGAACCAATCTGAAACAGCGTGGTTGGACCGTTGCGGCGATGCGTCGTCGTGTCGGCATCACCAACACCATTGTTAAACACGACTTTGCCGTGCTTAATGATCAGGGCACTGCCAATAAATTTGTCATTGGTCAACTCTTGCTCAAGTGGTTGGCCTTCAGTCGTCGTCGCGGCACGATCCAAGGTCATGGCCAATATTTCTTCTTTTGATTTACCCCGATCCTGACGTACCGCTTTTGTGACTGTCTTTGCGGATTTTGCCTTCGTATTCACGGCGGATCGGCTGTTTTGCTGCCACAAGTACGTTCCCGCACCAATGCTGACTGCACATAAAATCAGCATGACGCCCAACCAAATATAACGATGCTTACCCGACATCTTAAAACCTACTCCTTTAAATGCATTCACAAGCGCAAAACCTTTATGTAAGGACCTTAAACCTAAATGGCCGCTCCTATACTTCGGTTTCAAACCGGCTCAGTTCACGCTCTTATCTAAACGCGCTTCACTGGCCCAGAAACCGGGCCTGCTCACGCTCTTCCAAATTTAACTTTTCTGGACGCAAAAATACCACATTATCCAGCAAAAAGACAGCCCGTCGTATCACTGATTGCTATCGGTGATGCCTTGGCTGTCTTTAAGCGTTATTTCCAAAAATTATCGAAAACCGTGATTGGTAAATGCCGCTTGTGGGCGGTTTTTTGGTACCACTTTTCAATCGTTTCAGCAGCTTGATCACTGACGTCTTTTCCTTCCAAATAATCATCAATGTCTTTGTACTTGACGCCTAACGCAACTTCATCAGGCAGCGCTGGGCGATTGTCTTCAAGATCAGCTGTAGGGGCCTTTTCATACAGGTGTGCCGGTGCGCCTAATACCTTCAAAAGCGCGGCGCCTTGTCGTTTGTCCAATCGATACAATGGCGTCAAATCAGCGCCACCATCACCAAATTTGGTGTAAAAGCCAGTCACGGCTTCAGCGGCATGATCCGTGCCAATCACCGCACCGGCATTATTGCCAGCAATCGCATATTGCGCGATCATCCGCATCCGAGCCTTGATGTTGCCTTTGTTGAAATCAGAAATCTTTGACCCATCAGCTTCAACCGCCGCGACCATTGCATCAACACTCGGCTTAATATTCACACGCTTGACAACATCAGCGTGCATAAAGTCGATAGCAGCCATAGCATCGGCTTCATCGGCTTGTTCAACATAAAGAAAAAGCAAGGAAAAAAAATAAAAAACATCCGTTCCGGTTTCTGCTCGCAATTCCTTCATCGGCTTTTTCACCATAAGGCAGACGAACGGCAATAAATTGATAAGCATCGTCGCCGGTTTCTGCTCGCATTTCCTGCATGGCCTTTTCGGTCAAAGCACCAGCAAGACTCGAATCTTGCCCGCCCGAAATGCCGAGGACATAAGTTTTTAAAAAAGTGTTCTTTTTCAAATAAGCTTTTAAAAAGTCTACACTACGACGAACTTCAGTTTCCGGATCGATTGTTGCTTGAACACCCAATGCTTTGATGATTTCTGCTTGTAATGGACGCATAGTCAAACTCCTTTAATCATATTCAGATACAAATTTTTAATGAGACCTTGGGTTATCTTGTCCGTGTTGGCAAGCAAGACAACCGCGTTTTGGCCGCTGGTATCAATCATGGTACCTGCAGATTGCGAAGCCACCACCCCGTGCGTTAAGGTGTAGCTTCCAAAATTATAAACCCCCGCTGTGTACTGACCATTATCCGAATTCCGCAGTGCCTTCAATGAAGCAGTTGAAATGATTTTCCCCTGATTCACCGCCTTGATGATCTGATACAAATCACCCGCACTTGTATAAATATTGCCAGTACCCAGTTCCCGATTATAGTTCACAGAAGGCTCTGTGTACCGTTTTGCGTAGGGATTATTAATGGGACCACTATAACCAAACGCCTGATTCGACTCGTGAAACAACTCTGGCATAAACCCAGAGTGAGTCAATTTCAACTTCTTGAAAATTTCCTGTTGAATCAAATCGGCATACAGTCGGCCAGTCACTTTCTCAATCACACCAGCCAACAAAACATAATTCACTGGTTGGTAATCATAACGAACCGTTCCATAATTTAAGTTGGCAATCGACCAACGGACAATGCCAGCGTCAGAAAGCGAAGCACTCTGCGCACGCGTCAATGATAAGCCGCTACGCATGTTGAGCATCATGCGCAAGGTGACTTGCTTGCCTGTCCTAATGCCGGTCAAGTACTTACTGATCGGGTCAGACAAATGCACTTTGCCTTGTTCAACTAGTCGCATGAGCAACACGGCAGTCAACCCTTTTTGAATCGAACCAATTTGATAAAGTGTCTCCGGACCATTTAAACGTCCAGATTCAGCATCGGCATAGCCAAGTCCTGTGTTCAAAATAATCTTGCCACGTCTGATCATCAACGCAGTACCACTAAAATGATTAGCCTCCAATATTTTCATAAACGGCTTGGCTTCCGCCTGATTAACTGGCTGCATGAGCTTGTCAGTCGCGGATGTCGCTGTTCGCGTTTCATTTTGGAGGCGTTGTTCAACCGCCCGATGTCGGTTCAATTCTGTTTCATACTTGCGCCGAGTCCGCTCTTCCTTAGCCTCAATCTGTGGCTTCAAATAAAAATGATCGTAACTCGCATAAGCAGCTATTCCAACTAGAAGACCGACTAGTAAGCTAAGGATTAGCCAACGATGCTGCGATCGCCTTTTCGATGCCCTCATAGATTATTCCTCGCGGTCAGCCACCGCTGATTTGACTGCTTTGATCAGATCCATCTTGTTGTCCCAAACCCGTTGCGACAAGTCTACCGGGTAGTCCTGTGGGTCCAGAATGCGTCGATATTCATCCCATAATGCGTTGGTACTCCGAGTGGCATATGCTTGGACTTCTTGTAACGGTGGTGTGTGATAAACCTGCTGGCCTTTGTCATAAATCGTCTGTAGAAGTGGCTTGGCTTCAAAATTTTTAACCGTTTTATTGATGTACGGGAAGTTCGGATGGAACATATAAAGACTTCGTTGTGTATCAATGGTTTCATCTGCCAAGGCAACATAATCGCCTTCAGATTTGCCATCATCTTGACGCGTAATACGCCAAACCTGCTTTTTGCCCGGCGTTGAAACTTTCTCAGCATTGTTCGACAATTTGATCGTGTCGCGCATTTTGCCGGCTGCATCTTCAATTGATACCAACTTAAACACGGCGCCCAATGCCGGCTGATCATAGGCGGTAATTAAACGTGTCCCAACACCCCAAATATCGATTTTGGCACCTTGCATCTTCAAGTTCTGAATCGTATTTTCGTCAAGATCGTTTGAGGCGTAAATTTTAGCAGATTCATAACCAGCATCGTCCAATTGTTGCCGAACTCGCTTGGAGATGAAAGCCATGTCACCACTATCGATCCGGACACCAAGAAAGTTGATCTTGCCTTTAAACTCATTCGCAACTTTGATTGCTGCAGGCACACCAGAACGCAAGGTGTCATATGTATCAACGAGGAAAACAACATCCTTATTGCTGCGGGCATATGCTTTAAAAGCATCGTAATCATTGCCATAGGCCTGAACCAGTGAATGAGCGTGGGTCCCACTGATAGGAATACCGAATTCCTTACCCGCCAATACATTGCTAGTCGCATTGAAGCCGCCAATATAAGCGGCCCGTGTGCCCCACAAAGCAGCCGCCGTTTCCTGTGCCCGCCGTGTGCCGAATTCCATCAGGGGGTCCGCACCAGCAACGCTGCGAATACGGGCGGCTTTGGTCGCAACCAATGTTTGATAGTTGATCATATTCAAAACCGCTGTCTCAACCAGCTGTGCTTGCGCCAATGGTCCCTCAATTTGCCAAATCGGCTCGTTGTTGAATACCAAGTCGCCTTCTAAAGCTGACTTAACAGTGCAAGTGAACTTAAGATGCCGTAAATAATCAATAAAAGCATCCGAATAGTCTGTTTGCGACTGCAGATAAGCTAAATCATCTTCAGAAAACTTAAGATGATTCAGGTAGTCCATCACATGTTCCAATCCCGCAAAAACAGCAAACCCCGAACCAAACGGTAAATCCCGAAAAAAGACTTCAAACACGGCATTGCGTTCGCTAATCCCCTGTTCAAAAAAGGTATTCATCATATTTAATTCGTAAAAATCGGTGTGGAGTGTAAGTCCTTCACCCAACTGTGTGGTCATCATGGCTCCCCTTCCGGATAAGTGGCAACAACAAACAAGCGCTCGTATAGGCGCAGTGATGCTTAATTTATAGTTCATCATTATATACCATTCAGAGAAAATGGGACAGAGCGCGAACAGGCGCGGTTAGAAACCGGAGC
>ERZ781272.1129-NODE-1129-length-11211-cov-38.148888_pt1 | contig 11211 bp, 9 predicted proteins | sample MGYA00375850_ERZ781272 | MGnify/ENA primary metagenome ERZ781272 (study PRJEB29790, sample SAMN06051246) | human gut metagenome | host: Homo sapiens | place: USA: Cincinnati, Ohio | collected 2013-06-21 | study: EMG produced TPA metagenomics assembly of the Gut...
GAGAAAAGCAGCTCTGGAAAGTTCATCCCGGAGCCGCTTTGTCTACAGTCTGAAAGCTGCTGCAATCTGATTGCAACAGCTTTTTTCGTAATTCAAGCGTGTGCTCAATTTGATCCTTCCACGCGGGCGAACTGGCTGTTGTAAAGCTGCGCATAGAAGCCAGCCTTACGCAAAAGGCTTTCATGCGTCCCCTGCTCAACGATCTGGCCGTCGCGCATGACGAGAATGCAGTCCGCCTCACGGATGGTGGAAAGCCGGTGTGCGACGATGAAGCAGGTGCGCCCCTCCATCATTTTGGTAAACGCGCGCTGGACATAGATTTCCGTGCGCGTATCGATGCTACTCGTCGCCTCGTCGAGGATGAGCATCGGCGGATCGGTGAGCATCACGCGCGCGATGCTCAGAAGCTGGCGCTGGCCCTGCGAGAGATTTCCACCATCCTCCGAGAGCATGGTATCATACCCCTGCGGGAGGCGCTTAATAAAGCCATGCGCGTGCGCAGCCTTTGCCGCCGCGACGATCTGCTCCTGCGAAGCTCCTGGCCGTCCATAGGTGATATTCTCCCGCACCGTACCGGCAAAGAGCCAGGTATCCTGCAGCACCATTCCAAACTGCCCGCGCAGGCTCGAACGCGTGATCTTCCGGACATCCACTTCATCTACACGGATTTCGCCCGCATCCACATCGTAAAAGCGCATCAGAAGATTGATGACCGTCGTCTTGCCACAGCCGGTTGGGCCGACGATGGCGATGCGCTGCCCGGGATTGGCATAGAGATTCAGGTTTTCAATAAAGCGTCTCTCCGGGTTGTAGGAAAAGGAGACGTTATCGAGATTCACCTGCCCCCTGCTCTCTTGCATGGCAAGGGCGTCCGGCGCGTCCGGCGTTTCATCCTGGGAGTCTAACACCTCAAACACACGCCCCGCACAGGCGATCGCAGTCTGCAGCTCCGTGACAACGCCGGAAATTTCATTAAACGGCTTCGTATACTGATTGGCATACTGTAAAAAAGCGGAGAGTTGGCCGATCGTCAGGCCGCCGCGCAGCGCCGCGATTGCGCCGCAAACGCCGACCGCCGCATAGACCATCGCATTGACAAACCGGGTGCAGGGATTGGTCAGCGACGAATAAAACTGCGCCTTCACGCCGCAGTCATAGAGGCGTGCGTTGATCTCCTCGAAGGCTTCCTGCGACTGCTTCTCATAGCCAAATGCCCTGACGACCCGCTGTCCACCGACGAGCTCCTCCGCATAGCCGCTGAGCTCCCCCCTCGTCTCGGACTGCTCGCGGAATTTCTGATAGGAACGCTTTGCAATAAAAGCGGAAACAAAGAGCGACAGCGGCGTCAGCACCACAACGACAAGCGCGATCAAAGGGCTGACGGACAGCATGAAGCCCAGCGTCCCAAGGATCGTGACAACGCCGGTAAACAGCTGTGTAAAGCCCTGCAGCAAGCCATCGGACACCTGATCGATATCGTTGACCACCCGGCTGATCAGATCGCCGTGCGCATTGGAATCGATGAACTTCAGCGGCACCCGTTCCAGCTTGTCAAATACGGCAATGCGCAGGTCCCGTACCGTGCGATAGGCAAGGATATTCGTGCACTGGGCAAGCAGCCATTGAAACAGCGCGCCCACCGCCACCACGCAGGTCAGCAGGACGATATCATAGAGGATCCCTTTGAAATCGACATTGCCCGGCCCTATGATCAGATCAATTCCCCGTCCGATTAATATTGGCGCATACAGCGTCATGCCGACGCTGACAACCGCACTGACGAGCGCCAGAACAAGATAGCCGGCATAGGGTTTTGAGAAGGCCAGCACGCGCTTTAAGATCTGCTTCCTCATCCAGCTGCCTCCTCTGCGTTCATCTGGGACAGGCAAATCTCCCGATAGACCGCACAGGTTTCAAATAATTCTTGGTGCGGCCCCACACCAACGATTTGCCCGTCATCGAGCACGACGATGCGGTCCGCCGCACGGACGGTGCCCGCCCGCTGGGATACCATAAAAACAGTCATATCCTTCGTCTGCCGCCGCAGCGCCTTTCGCAGTGCCGCATCTGTTGCAAAATCCAGCGCGCTCGCACTGTCGTCCAGAATCAAAATCTTCGGAGAACCGACCAGCGCGCGGGCGATAGTCAGCCGCTGCCGCTGCCCGCCGGAAAGATTGCGCCCACCCTGCTGAATGAGGGTATTCAATCCATCAGGAAGCTTCCCGACAAATTCAGCGGCCTGTGCGATCTCAAGCGCGCGGTAAATTTCTTCATCCGATGCCTCTTTTTTCCGCCACTGCATATTCTCGCGCAGCGTCCCGGCAAACAGAACTGCCTTTTGCGGCACCACGCCGATCTGCCCGCGCAGCTGGGAAAACGGATATTCCCTCACATCGACGCCGTCGATCAATACCCGGCCGGACGTCGCATCGTAAAAGCGGGGAATCAGATTGACAAAGGTGGACTTGCCGGAGCCCGTGCCGCCGATGACGCCGATCGTCTCCCCGCGGCGAACACGCAACTCGATACCCTCCAATGCGCGCTCCTGCGCGCTGCCGTAGGCAAAGGCAACGTCCTGAAACGCTACCTTGGGCGTGGTTTCATCCATCTGCGGGAGGACGGGGGAATTCCCCTCATCTGTAACACTGGGATGAAGCTCCAGCACCTCGCTGACACGCGTCCCGCAGGCCGACGCTTTTGTAAAAATAACGACCAGATTGGCGATCACGATCAGCGCCAGCATAATCTGCGTCATATAACTGACCAGCGCCGTGATCTCACCCTGGGTCAGCGCGCCTGCGTTCACGCGCAGCCCGCCAAACCAGATAATCGCGATGATCGCGAGGTTGACGATCACATAGGTTGCCGGATTGAGCAGCGCGGAAATCTTTCCCACGCGAACCGCAGTGCGCTCAATCTCGCCCGCCGCTTCGTGAAAGCGCTCCTGCTCCGTCTCCTGCCGGGAAAACGCCCGAATCACGCGCGCGCCGGATAGGTTTTCCCGGGTAATCAGGGACACACGGTCCAAAAGCTTCTGGGTCACACGATAAAACGGAATGGAACGGCTCATAATGAGATAGATCGTCCCTGCAATCAAAGGCGCTGCCGCAAGGAAAATGAGCGAAAGTTTCCAATCGATCATGATCGCCATAATCGTAGAGCCAATTACCAGAAACGGCGCGCGAACGACCAGCCGGATCAGCATGGCAACAGCAAGCTGCAGCTGATTGACATCGTTGATCAGCCGGGTAATCAGCGACGGTGTGCCGATTTGATCGATCTCGGCATAGGATAGGCGGTTGATATGGCGGAACAGGTCGTTGCGCAACACAGTCCCCACCCCCTGTGATGCCCTAGCGGCCAAATATTGGCACACCAGCGCACACAACAGGCCGGTCACACCCAGCAAAACGAGCACGCCGCCCATCTGCAAAATATAGGTCTGGTTGTTTCCCCGAATTCCCACATCAATGATCCGGGCCATAACCAGCGGGACGATCAGCTCGAAAATCGCCTCCGTCAGCTTAAACAGAGGGCCGAGAATGATCTCCTTTCGAAAACCGCTGAGATAGTGCGCCAGCCTGAGCATTCTTTTCCCACCTCTTGAAAAGATAATGATATATTACAGCATCATTATGATTTAGATTGATGAAGGCAGATTTGCCTACAATGATCAAATGGATCAATCCCGTATTATCGCCTGCAGCATACGGATATTACCGAAAGGAAAATAGCGGATGTTATGATCATACAATTCATTGTGCAAAACGCAATGTACAGCGTCAGCCTCAGGGGAAATGGTAAGCCCCAAATTGGTCGTCCCATTTTCTCCAAAATACCAGAAATCTCTGTGTTTCGTGAGATTATTATAACACAGGTCCAACCCAAGGAAAATAGGTTTTCTTCCGCCTCGCATTAGTATGCACAGAATCCGGACCCGTTTCCAAATGCTTCATTATTGATTGTAATCAGATCGCCTTTTAGGTTTATACTATTCGTATAATATTCAAGCATTCCGTCCTTTAAAAATGACTAAGATATGATTTGACAGTAAACATATCGTGTCTTAATTATTAACTTTTTATTAACTCATATACAAAATGTTGACAAATCCGTTGCAACATGTTTATATATTTATAGGTGTTACACAACTCTCTGAATTTTGTGCGGCACTTTCAGAGCAGATTTGCCCTTTGTGCGAATCCTGTTCTAAAGAATCATTCAGAAAGGAAATGGTACCCATGAAAAAAGTTCTGAGCATTGCCCTCGCACTTGTCCTTTGCCTCGCGCTGTGTGTGCCGGCTTTCGCCGCAACACCTGACCTTAGCGCATTCACTGACAAAATCGAGGAGATCAAGGCAAGCCTCGGCGATTTCGACGCTTCCAAAATCACGGATGCACTCGGCGGCCTTGATCTCGATTCGATCAAGGATGCTCTGAGCGGTTCCGGCATCGACCTGAGCGCCATCACCGGTATTCTCGGCGGCGGTAATGTCGATCTCGACGCGATCAAGGATAAGGTCGACATCAGTGCGGTCAAAGACGTACTTGCGAAGCTTGGCATCGACACCAGCATGCTGGACGACATTGATATCCTTGGGATGCTCGCCGGCCTGGTCGGCGGCAAGGGCGGCAATACGACGCCGAGCGACACCAACAAGGCCGATGATACGGATGCGGCGGTTGATACCAATGATACTGCAGACGATATCAATATCCCAGATACCGGAGATACCGGCATTGCCGCAATTGCAGCGCTTTCCATGGCGGCAGCGGCTGCTGTGGTGCTGGCAAAGAAAAAGCACTAAGCATTTTTCCATATTCTGCTTACAAAATTCCGGGGCAGCCAAGCAGGCTGTCCCGGGATTTTTTTGCCTTTCTTGAATGTTAACCGATTCTCCATCTGAAATTGACAATTGAAAACCAGCTGCGGTATACTGATGGGAGACAGGAGATGATACAAACATGTCGGTCAAAGATTTTGTACTCAAAAAGCTGGAAGAAAACCGCGGTATTCCCCTCTCCGGCGAATCGCTCGCAAATATGCTTTCCGTATCCCGTGCGGCGGTATGGAAGGCTGTACACGCCCTGCAGGAGGCCGGATATCATATCGAAGCTGTCCCCAACCAGGGCTATACGTTGTGCACAGACAGCGATCTCCTTTCCGCTCAGGGAATACAGCCATTTTTGAAAACAGCTGCAGAAGGGCGTGAAATCAGAGTCTACCCTTGTGTTGCATCCACCAATCAGGAGGCCAAAAAAATGGCGCTGGACGGCGCAGAACACGGTTCTGCCGTGCTGGCGGAAGAGCAGAGCGCCGGCAGGGGCCGAATGGGCAGGAGCTTCTTCTCTCCACGCGGCAGCGGCCTTTATATGAGCGTGATCCTGCGCCCCAGGACTGACGCCTCCAATGCTGTGCTGATTACGACGGCGGCGGCAGTCGGCGTATGCCGTGCAATTGAAACGGTAACCGGCCGGCAGCCGCAGATCAAATGGGTCAACGATCTGTATCTGGATGATAAAAAAATTTGTGGGATCCTCACAGAGGCCGTCACCAATTTTGAAACAGGCAGTATTGAGAGCGTTGTTGTAGGCATTGGCGTCAATTTTAAAGGACAGCCGGAGCTGTTCCCGGAAGATCTGAGGCACAGGGCCGGATTTCTATTGTCCGATGAAAATGTCACGGTTACCCGCAACCAGTTGGCGGCAGAAATCATCAACCAGCTTTGCGCACTGTGTGACACACTGGAAACGCGCGCTTTCCTTACAGAATACCGCAGCCGTTCAATGATTTTGGGAGAAGCGATCCGCTTTCTGCGCAATAACGTATGGACCAATGCAAAAGCGGTTGATATTGATGAAAATGGAGGCCTAATCGTGGAACACGCCGGTGGGCGGCTGGAAACGCTGAGCTCAGGTGAAATCAGCATCCGCAGACTGGACGCTGAATAAAACGCAATGCTCAGGCAAGAATCCGCAAATTTTTCAGGCGGCAGCGCAATGCGCTTCCCAGCAGCAGCGCAACGATCAGCTTGACAGCGTCACCAATCAGATACGGAACCACCCCCATCATAAGCGCCTGGCCAAAGCTCAATTTCATCAGATAGGCAAGCCACACCGTGCCGAACAGATCGTCAACCAGCATACCAAGCGCCATGCCCGCCGCAACGATATAGCGTTTCTGTTCAAACTTTTCAATAAAAATCCCGCTGATGACCGCCAGAAACACGAAGCCGATCAAATAGCCTCCGGTGGGCCCCAGCAGCTTGGCGGGACCTCCGGAGAAGCCGGAAAACACGGGAACGCCTACAATCCCCAGCAACAGGTAAACGATACAGCTCACTGTCCCCCATTTCCATCCCAGCAAAAACACGGCTAGAAATACGGCGAAGTTTGTCAGAGAAAGCGGAACCGGGCTGAAAGGAAGCGGGATTGAAAGCGGTCCCAGCACACACAGGATCGCAGTCATGACGCCAATTAACGCCAGACGGTAGGTTCTGGTTTTATTTACTGCCATATGATCGATCACCTTTTTCGATAAATTGTCTCCTCTATCATAAAAGAACGGCCACAATATGTCAACCTGTTTAATTAAATTAGTTTACAATAGATTCCTAAAAAACGGCCGCAGAACGCATCACACATACGGGCATTTTAGAAAAGACGCGCTGCAAACTGTTAGAAAACACAGTTTGCAGCGCGTCTTTATGATGCGTCGTGATTGGAAAACGGGGTTATTTATGTTTGCGATTTGCACGCGCCAGCTCTTTATCCGCCTTTTTCTGAGCGGCCCTAGCGGCTTCCTCCGCCTCTTCCTTCGCTTCCTGCGCCTGCGCACGAGCCTTTGCTTCCTCATACATCGCGGCGATCTCATCATAGTGCTTATAATTCTCTTCCTGGATAAGAAGCTTCTTCGCGTCAAGCCACGGCTTGGCGGCCCGATGATAGAGGGAGTTGGCATCGGTGGCTTCCTTAATTTCCGTACGCACTTTTGCGCGCGCCACCTTGGCCTTCTGGACATTGAGCTTCGCCTGCTTGATTGCCTCTTTATCCTTACTCTCCCTGGCGGCAAAGAGGGCCTTATATGCCTCTTCCAGATTCAGCTCCAACTTATCTTCCTTTTCAAACAAACGATCAAAAACAGACGAATCAAATTCTACAAGGCCGTTGGGATAATGCTTGAGAATGACCTTCTTAGAAGTCAGCCGATCTCTCGCCTCCTCAATGGCGGCCTTGCGGTAGAGCTTCTCCTCCTCCGTTTTCTTTGGCAGCGCCTTGGCCCTCTGCAAAACATCAGGCTCCACATTCACGAGATTGGACAGACCCGCCGCGTAGACCTCCTTGGCAACCGCGATCTTCTCCTGCATCTCAAGCGTGCTGAATTTATTCATCTCCTCGATGACGAACCTGGAGATTTCGATCATGCGGTTATGTTCGATTGCAGCTTTGCGTGCCTTTTTTGCAGCCTTAATTGCGGCCCGATCCTTAGTTTTTTTCGCATCGCGAATGCCATCCTTCGATTCAGAAACCGGCTCGGAGGCTACATACTCCCTAGCCTCATTAACAAGATCGATCGTCTCAACAAGGCCCCGGTCGGACAGGGCGTTGTTACCATAGTCCTCAAATAGCGCGCGGACCTTCAAGACATTGATCATTCCGCGCTGTTTTGTCTCCGTCAAATCATAGAAGAAATAGGGAATCACATTCATGATTGCACCAAAGACCGACAGCCCCACCAGGAGCGCAAAGGTGTTCTCAAAAATATTTCGGTTATAAAGAACGTCATATGCATTTGTATAGCCCATCATCGCCGCATTCTCGGTTGTGATGCCGCAACGTTCATAAACGGCGGGCAAAACGCCGCTCGTCGCCAGTGTGATGACCTGGCCGATCAGGCCGACAGTCGAGAACATGCCGTCAATGCGTTCTCCTGTGATATACTGCTGGTAGTCACGGATATCACCTTGGATACTGGGATTGAGCACATGTGCGAAAGCGCCTACTACACCATTGCTGAATAGGCAGATCAGAACCAGCCAGATGCACATGCGCGGATCCACATTCACGACAATCGGATAAATCGAGGCAAGGAATACGACATTGAGGAAATTGGTCACCAAAAGTACACGCTTTTTGCCAAATCGCCGAATTGCCCACGGGGCCATAAGCATTCCCCAAAGTGCGGCATTGCCATTGATCGTCTGAATTAAAGCAAACTGGCCCTCCGTGCAGGCATGCTGGTACTGATACAGCCACTGTAAAATCGTATTATAAGAGCTCTCCAGAAAGCCGATCCAGCCGGCCAGCGAAATAATCCAGAAATATTTATTCTTTGCCACCGCACGCACGGCATCTATGAATTTGACCTGCACCACATGCGTTTTTGCCTGAATGATCTTCTCCTGCGTATTGGCATACACCATAATGGAAAGCAGGATACCAAGAATCAGCATCGGCGGATATGCAAACCGATACAGCTTCAAATTGGTCATATCGCCATTGGTCAGGAATTTTGCCGCCATCGGCATGACGATATTGACAATAGAGGGCGCAAGAGAATAGATGACAGACTTAACGGTCGCAGTATCCGTGCGCTCTTGTGTATTGGGGGAAAGCACGAGAATCAGATTTTCATATGCCTCATTGAAAAACATATAGAAAAACTGGAAGCCGATATTGAAAAACAAAACCGTTATCATTTTAAACGGCATGCTCATATGTTCATAAGGCATCCATACAAAGCCGATTGCCAGAATCACTGTAGGAACGCCCATATAGAGAAGATAAGGGCGGTACTTTCCCTTTTTGCTGCGTGCGCTGTCGATAATATTGGCGCGCAGAGCCGTCAACGGAAAACTCGACAAAATTGCAATCACATACAACAGATAGATTTTTGTGGGCTCAATACCAATCGCGTTACCAATAATAAAATTACCGACAGAAAGCGAAATAGCCTGTACAACTGTAAAAATAAAACATGCGCCGATACCGCCGACACTGTACGCGGCAATTTCCTTAAAGGGCATGTACCTGCCGGCTGGAGGCTTATTCCAGTAATGTTTTATATCCGTCAGCAAGGTTTGGGCAGTTTGCTTGAGTTGCATTTCCTATCCTCCAAATCACACAAAAATATTTTATGCTTTCCAACGCATTCTTATAGATTTTAACGTATTTCCAACAAAAATGCAAGGTCTAAAGCGCAGTCTATTCAATAAAAGTTGCATAATTTTATTTAAATGAAGAAATTGTTTCTGATATAATATTATATAAGTTTTACGAATGCAGATGAAACTTCGATGAACCGGGAATCGGTCCCGGTTCTCAAGATCTTATCCTCCTAATCGGAACAATATTGCTTTGTATGCCTGTGATTAGCGCGGACGAGTTCCTGATCCGCCTTCTTTTGCCACACTTCTGGCCGCTGCAAGACACTGGCAGCGGCCAGAATCTTTTTATTCCTGCCCTGGCCTGACCGCCAGCAGAAAACACAAATATACTGTTACCATCAGCAGAGAAAAATTATAGCCACTGCGCAGCAAAAGGTAGAACCCCAAAAAAGCGCATGGCAGAAGGCATATCGCAGAGAGGAGCGTTACGATTCGCTGCGCTGTTTGCATCGCGCAGAAGCGGCATAGAAAAAAATACAGCGCCCGTCCCCCATCGAGCGCGGCCACCGGCAGCAGATTAAACAGGGCGAGCACCAGATTGACCGACGCCGCTTCCATCATGCGCATGTTTCTTCCCCATCCGCTCAACGCCGCCAGCAGCAAAAAGAGAGCCAAATTGACCAACGGGCCTGCAAGCGCGGCGGTGATTTCCTGTGCAAAGGTAAGCCTCTGCCCCTTCGCCCGGACGATTTCCACACCGGACAGACCCAGCTTCAGAGCCTGCGGCGTTTCGCCATACCAGAACAAGCACAGCAGGTGCCCCATTTCATGCAGCAACGCCGCGCAAAGTGAAACAGCCGCCGTACCGCTTGTGTCATATAAAAACATCAGCGTTACGGCGGCGGCAAAGGGAAACCCGATGGAGACCGTCATTCCCTTGCACTTAAACTGCATCCTTGTAAGCGTTATCCGCCCCTAAAATCCAGGCGGGATTGTACAGAACGCCATTGACGCGCACCTCAATATGCAGATGCGGACCCGTAGTCATACCGGTATCGCCCACAAGAGCGATCGTCTCCCCGTCCCGCACAACGGCCCCCTCCTCCGCAAGGATTTCGGAGCAATGGCAATAGGTTGTTTCCAGACCATTTTTATGCGTCAGCGTAATATAATTTCCATTCCCCTCAGAGAAGCCAATCTCTTTTACCGTCCCATAATAAGCAGCTGCAATCCGCGTCCCTTTTTCAGCGGCAATATCCATGCCGCGATGAAAACCAAGCTTTTTGGTAATAGGATGGATCCGGTATCCATAGGAAGAGGTCACCCGGCCCTCTACCGGCCGGACCACTGGTACGCTCACGATACAGGGGGAAAAGGAGGTACCTGACACCGGTGCTCTCACACCTTCAAATAGCGTCTCATCCGTACCTCCCATTCCGTTGAGCGCCTCGTGCGAGGTAGCTTCGCCAGCCTGCCCGGATGTCTCTGCGGAGGAATCTGCCTCCTGTGTGCCATTCTGCGTTGGCTCCGGCTCATCAACACGCATTGTCTCCTCCGCTGGTGCATTCGCCTGTGCCGCGTTTGTTTCCCCGCTTACGTCCGCCTCCGGCCAGGTATCTGCAGGGGCGAAGATAAAGGAGCCGATCTGCTTAAACGCGGCAGCGGCATCCTGCATCGTCCAGTCCTGAGAGAGCATATTGTCATAGGCCTCCCGCAGGGCCTGTTGCGCGTTGGGATTCGTCTTGACCATCAAGAATGCGCCAGCCAGCAGCACGGCGCATACGGCAAGCTGTACGACAATCACCCGCACCAGATAGTCCCGTCGGCCACTGGGTTTCTTTTCTTTTTTTTCGCCGGAGGGCCGTGTACGCTCCCGCTGATAGGTTTGCAATTCGTCCATCAATTTCACCTGCCCGCGCCGTATGTTCGGCTGTTTTTTCTTATATATATGCACGGGCTGCGTGAAAAAGTCATGCTGTAAAATAACGAAAAAATATTTCTATCAGCCTAAGGTATATACTGCCTTGGACAAGGGAAGAAGGACATTAAGAATGCGCTCAGGCCGCGCGGGCCCTTCCTTTTCCGTTCGGCCGGAAAAGGAAGC
>ERZ781272.1131-NODE-1131-length-11169-cov-38.229620_pt1 | contig 11169 bp, 11 predicted proteins | sample MGYA00375850_ERZ781272 | MGnify/ENA primary metagenome ERZ781272 (study PRJEB29790, sample SAMN06051246) | human gut metagenome | host: Homo sapiens | place: USA: Cincinnati, Ohio | collected 2013-06-21 | study: EMG produced TPA metagenomics assembly of the Gut...
TGATGATATACCAAAACCTTGAGAATAGGGTGTCAACTTTATTTATACAAGATCATTCCGTTTTTCTGCGCTTTTTACTGTCTATTTTTTCGGGAAGGGCTCACTCAATAAACTCCTCAATCGCTGCTACGGTCTGAGCCTGCTGTTCTTCAGCGGAGATGGTTGCAGACAAATCCCCCTTTTGAGGGCCGTAGTTGCCAAACTGGGCATGGTTGCCGCCCTCGATCACCACGATGTTCTCCGTGTAGTCGATGTGCTCCGCCACGCTGCTGTTGAGAGAACCATAGATGGTCAGGGCATTCTCGTCTGGGTAGTCGCCGTAGATATAGGCGCCCAGCAGGATCAAACCATCCACTTCGTCCGGATGTTCCGAAGCAAACTGGGAGGCCATGGCTCCGCCCATGGAATGCCCGGCTATGTACCAGTGCTGGATCTGCGGATATTGCGCCATCACATTTTCTGCTGCATCGGCGTCAAAGATGGCCATGTGAAAGGGCATATGTACCAAAATACAGAAGAGTCCGGTCTGCCGTAACTGCTCCAGTAAAGGCAGGTAGGCTTCTGCTTCCACTTTCGCACCGGGATAGAAGATGATTGCCGTATCTGTGGGATAGGATGGGGATAGAACGGTAAGATTGCCGGTAGTTTCAATGCCACTGTCTTGCTGAACCACAGCAAGTGCTGTATCATCAGCATGATAGTAATCGGACACATACCAGAAAAATCCTCCCGTAAGCAGGAGCAGGACACTAAGCAGCACGCCGCATACGATCAGGAGTTTTTGGCGTATAGAATATTTTTTTGATTTCAAAATCAAAACACCTCAATGATGATATGTGCAACCAGGGTCAAACAAAACGTGATAAGAAAACCAACGATCATCCAGCCCAATGCTTTGGAGTAGCCTGCCGGGGCCGTCATTGATGTGGGAGACACTTATCTGGAATCTCTGGGATGGATTACACCGATTACCGATGCTATAATAGGTGTTTTGTTATAAAACCTTGTGACTGATTCCGTAACCGCCGGTCACGCTATCCTGAAACCACGGGATATGTGGTGGAAAGAAGGTAAACAACATAAACAGCAGGACGAGCATAACGAAAATAATGATGACAAGGTTTGCGTTGATCCCCTTGCTATGTCGGTAAGTATGCAGCCCTAAGAGTTGACCAAATAAAAGGGCCAATAATAAGATTAAGATATCCACCCATAAAAGTTCAACGCCAAAAGCCCCTGTGTAAAAATAATAAAGCAACGGCATAGCAACCAGCGATGTCAACAAAGCAAGCAAGGCGCTTCCAAACCACTTGTTTTTATCAATCCCGTACTGTTTGCCTCGAAAGCAATAGTAGAGCGACCACCAGAGAATCACAGGCCAAAGCACCATTTTGGAGTGCTCCCAAATACTTTCATTGACAGGCGCAAACAACCCTGCAATCGGGCTTTCCCCAAGGATGTTATACAAAAAATGAGTGATAGAGCCGATGATAAACAGTATGGGGATTCCTATTACAATCCATTTTTCAGGGTGGGATAAAGACTTATCGTTCATCATTTTCCCTCCTTAGCATCGGTGAACAGGGGCAACAGCAGTTTTGCGGGCGGATGCCGGGCGGCGCTGTTTCCCCTTGTTTACCGATGCTAATATATGTTCAGTATAGTTTATGTTTCAAACAACACCTGTATTACACGGTAACCGCAATCCGGGAATAAAGAACCGCTAATTGTCAATCATTGACCGTTTTGCGGGAATGAACGCTAAGCGTTATGGCCTCACTGATGCACGTTTCGGAGGTAGGAATTGCACATCGATCCATATAAGGGATTTTGACAATGGAAAACCCGCGGTGCAGTCCCTTCCACGCCGCGGGTTGTTATCATCATTCTGTTTCAGTTTCGTTCTGGCTGGTCGCCTGTTCCGTCTCCTCCCGCATCTTGTCGGTTTCGATCTGCGGCTCCGGCTCCTCAATGCAAGGCAGCGGCTCAAGATCGAGCGTCACCTGGGAAAAGCCGAGGCACTTGAGCCCGGTCACGCAATCCTGTGCTGCGGCGAGGACGCTGGCGGCCTGTTCCCGCCGCGCGACGATGCGCGCAAGCCCGCCATGCAAATACAGGAAGCAGCCGTCCAGCCGCAGGCCGCGCAGCAGCCGCTCCCCATCTTTAATGAGCTTGAGCTCCGCCTTTTCGAGCGGCGTATCAAAGGGGAGCCTTTTGGCCAGACAGGGGGAGAGCGCTGCGCCGGGCCCAATACCCAGCTCCTGCAGCAGCTCGCGTGCCTGCGCGCGCGTAATGCCGCATTCCCGCAGGGGGCTGCGCACGCCAAGCTCCCGCAGCGCGCGGTCCTTGCTTTCGCGCTCATCTCCCGCCGCGTCCGCGCAGGAGCCGTCGCAGATGCTGAAGATGCCGCGGTTGACCGCAAAGGCGGATAGCGCCTCAAACAGCGCCCGCCTGCAGTAATAGCAGCGTTTGGGGGAATTCGATGCAATGTGCACATCGCGCAGCATATCCACCGGCAGAAGATGGTCCTCTGCGCCGAGGGCCTTTGCGCGCTCCTGCGCCGCGCGCGCTTCCTCCTCCGGGGTGAGGGGCGTTTGGAAGGTAACGGCCAGAACGCGCGCCTTCGTGTTTACCGCCAGCTTCAGCAGCAGGGTGCTGCCATCATCGCCGGAAAAGGCGATGCATATCCCGCCGCAGGACAGCTCCTTAACCTTGGCTTCCAGCTTCTGTAATAGCTTGCTCTTCTCCTCTTTCATCATTTTTCTTCTTCCTTTCCCAATCCATATCGCATATGGCCACAAGAGGCTTTTCCTTATTATACCAAAGCGTATGCATATGACAATTCATTTTGGACATGATGAAAAAAAGTTATCCAAATTGCCTGACCCTCAGTATCAGGGCGCAGGCTCTTTTCAAATTTCGCATATTGGAACTATTAAGATGGTTCCTTATGGTAAAATGAACTAACCGGATGGCGGGCGGCCGCTTGCCGGATGCATTTCGACGATAAAACAAACGAAAGGCGGGAATGACTATGCCGCAAAAGGTGATTTTAAGCGCAGATAGCACCTGCGATTTGAGCGCAGCGCTCATAGAGCGCTATCAGGTTCACATGTATCCGCTTCATATCCTGCTGGAGGGCCAGCAGTATGCGGATGGGGAGATTTCCCCGGATGCGCTGTACGAGGCTTGGTGGCAGCGCAAGCAGCTTCCCAAAACGAGCGCGATCACACCGGGGGAATATGTGGAATACTTCCGCAAGTGGGTTGAGGATGGTTACCAGGTTGTGCATATCAATCTGGGCTCCAACCTCTCCTCCGCCTATCAGAATTGCTGCATTGCCGCGCAGGAGCTGGGGAATGTCTATCCCATCGATAGCTGCAATCTCTCCACCGGCATGGGCCTGCTCGTTATTGAGGCCGCAGAGCGCATTGCGCAGGGGATGGAGGCGCAGCAGATTCAGCAGGAGGTCAACGCGCTGCGCCTCTATGCGCATGCAAGCTTTGTGCTGGATACGCTCGAATTCCTGCATGCAGGCGGGCGCTGCTCCGCTGTGGCGATGCTCGGGGCCAATCTGCTCAAGCTCAAGCCCTGCATCATGGTGGACCCGGGGAAGAACGGCGCGATGGGCGTGGGTAAGAAATACCGCGGTACGCTCGAGAAGGCGCTCGTCCAGTATACGACCGACCTGCTCGCGGGCCGGGGGGATTTAAAGCTCGACCGCGTTTTCATCACGCATTCCGGCATGGCGCCCGAGCGCATCGAGCTGGTGAAAAAAACGGTGGAAAAGCTCGCGGATTTCAAAGAAATTCTCATCACCCGCGCGGGCTGCACGATCTCCGCACACTGCGGCCCAAATACGCTGGGCGTTTTGTTCATGACCCATCCGGAATGAGAAAAGATACTTTCCCTTCCGAAATGTGGAAGCTCTGTACTGGCCGGGAGAAACTTAGCCGTTTCTTCCGGCTGGTTATTTTTTACATTCTTTGAGATGCAAATACATTTTTTAATATTTTTTGAACAATAAAATGCGGTTTTAATTCTTTGCTATATATAACAATAAACAATTTATTAAATATCAAAGAAAAAGTGCAACAATTTGGCTTTTTTTACGTTATATAAAGTAGAGAGGCTGATGGGACAGGCCACCAAAGATAGAAAACGATACCTCATCAGGATTTTCTGATGGCAAAGGAGGCATTGTGATGTCTGATCGTTATCGGGAGAAAAATGACCGGATTCTCCGTTCGGCCATACGCCGCTATGCGCAGGAGGAAATCGGCGGCATTCCCAGCGCTGATGAGGTGAAAAAAATCCAGTTTTCAGAGGATTACTGCGCGCGCAGGGAGGCGATTCTCCGCTGCGGCGGGCGCCCGGAGCAGGCAGAGGGCGGGCTGTGGTATGCCGATGATTCTATCACCAGCCAAAACGACGCCATCCTGCGAGAGGCCTTTGCAGCCTATTGCGAGGAAGACAATCGTGTGCCTTCCGGGGAGGCGCTTGAAAACGTCACCTTTTCCCAAGCATATCAGAAGCGTAAGAAGCAAATCCTGCGCGCCAAAGGCCGCCCGGTGGATCTCCGGGTTGTGCACAGCAGGAAGACCAGGCGCATCCTGCGCGTGGGCATCGTAGCGGCGTTGATCGCCGTAATCGCGATGACCAGTGTGTTTTCCAACTTGAATTCAAAGCAAGATTTTGCAGGGTTCGAGATTGATATTGAAAACTATTTTGGTATCATTGAATCTCCTACGACGCCGGACGGCTTCGCGGTGCCTGATACGAATGAATACATTGAGCAGCCGGATGGCACCAGGGTTCTTCCGCAGCAATATGCGCCATCCTATATTCCGGCGGATTACGCATTGGAGAGTTACAAGTGTGATGGAAGAGAAAGCTATATCTACCGCAAAGACAACGCCTTCCTGTTTTGGCCGGGCAGTTATATCACCTTTGACCAGAGCTACCCGGGTTCTACGATGATTTTCTATCTGGAAAACCTTACACTGGAGGAAATCCAGGTGGAAGGCCTCGGCAAATGCCTCTATTACGCAACGAAAAAGGAAAAGGACCGAGGGGGCTTGATGTGGCGGCAAGGGCCCTATGTATTCCAAGTTTTTGTTGACAATCTGCCCAAAGATGAGCTGATAAAAATAGCACAATCGACGAAATTAAAAGAAAGCTAAAATTTTTTAAAAAATAAGTGCAACATTTTCGGCTTTTTTACGTTATATAGAGTGAAGGGGTTTTACAAAACACATTTCGACCGAAAAAAGGAGGAAATTTGAAAATGAACGTAAAGAGAAAAAGCATGAAACGGTTGCTGTCGATTTTGCTTTGCTGCGTGCTGCTGCTCCTTCCCCTGGGCATGACGGCCGGTGCGGTGCAGGAAGAGGGGCCGGAATATAAAGAAGATCTGAGCCGCTCCAGCTATATTACGACCCCGGAGTATTCCTTTTCCAGGGTTGGCACCTCGAATCAAATTGCTTTGATTTTCAATACGAATCGGACCACCAGCACCGTGACCGATATCAAACTCTGGGTGGAAATCCGCCGCTGCCCGATCGGCGGCAGCGCCAGCGATTGGTATGTATATGCCGATGAGAATACAAACAGCAATCTGGAAGGCTCCGGCATTCCGCTAAAATACAGCTACACGATCGGTAGCCTGCCCAACGGCTACTATGAGGCCACCTATACGGTGCGCGCCTATAAGGTGCTGCTTTACCAAACCTATACATACACGACCCCGATGGTTTCAATCTATTAAGCTTTTTCCTCATTTTTTGATATGCATCCGATCCTCTGACGGCGCGTGGGCTTACCACACTCCCCCGCGCGCCGCGGCCTCCGGGAGCGTAACGGCGAAAAAAGGCTGCTTGCTTTTTTTCGGCTCCCGAAGGCTCAATCAGAGGAGCGGTTGTATAGATGGGCTTCATCAAGCCTTTTTTACACCTCTTTTCGTAGGCGGGATGGCTGAGTAACGGCGGTCGTCCCGTCGCCCCTTTCTTCCCCTTTTGAGCATGCGGCAATCTTTTGCTGCATGCTCATTGTTTTTTCAGGAAGCTTATGCTAAAATGCAAGCGGAATCCGGCCTTTTAGCGCGCTGCAGAATGTTTGATTGTTACATTTTGCAGCGCGCTTTTTTTGCTCTCCGAAACAGGATAACACATGTTTTATTTCATGTATATATTGACAAATTATCACAGATATTCTATAATAAATATCAAGAGATGAACATTTGTTCTATTCATTGCCGGATCAGAGCATATACCAAATGGGAACCATAGCAGAAAGGAGAGCCCCGGGTGAACAAGAAAAGCGGAGAAACTGCATCCCTTTCGCAGGAGATATGCGACCGATCTGCTTTCCGCAGCTGGTCGGAACAGGCCTTCCTCTCTCCCGAGGAGGAGCGCGGGCGGCAAACCACCTGCAGGCTTGCGCAGGCGCTGGATGTGATCATTCAGGAAGAATTGACCCCGCCGCAGCGTCAGGTGCTGGAGCGGTATTGGTTTGATGGGGAGAAGCTTGCGCAGATCGCGCGCGAACTAGGCCAGAACCGCTCCTCCGTATCCCGTACCCTGCGGCGCGCGCAGAAAAATATATATGGCAGCCTCAAATATGCCGTGCTTGCCCTGCGCGGGGAGGCGCAGGAGCAGGAGTTTTCGCTGGCCGTCTCGCAGGCCGCGCAGGTGCTTGCCGCCCGTGGGCAGCCGGCAGATACCATGGGCGAGCGCATCCGGAAGTTGCGCGCCCAGCGGGCGCTGACCAAAAAGCAGCTTGCCGCCGCCCTGTGTGTTGATGAGGCGGCGGTAAGCCGGTGGGAACGTGATGTGGAATTGCCGGATACATCCGCTTTGATGCATTTGGCGCAGCTGTTTGGCGTGCGCGCGGATGACATTTTGTTTGGGGCAGGGGAGCCTGTTAGGTCTCCGGGCCGCCCCGGGAGCCGCGCCCAGGCCTGAGGGCTTCCTCATATCTGAACGGCGTGTTGCGTGGCGGGCGCCCTGGCGGAAATTGATCATGCTTGCAAGCCGGAAAAGGGCAGTGTATACTATAATCAACTGATGGAAGGAAGGTAACAATATGTCTATGCCTCCCGTTTGCAGGCGGGTCTTTCTCATTGTGCTCGATAGCTTCGGCATTGGCGAACTGCCGGATGCCGCGGCATATGGCGATGTGGGCAGCAATACGCTGCTGAGCATTTCCCGCTCATCCGCCTTCCGGGCGGATACGCTGAAAAAACTGGGCCTTTTCCATATTGAGGGTGTGCCCTGCCAGGAGCGCGTGCCGGCCCCGCAAGCTGCCTTTGGCCGCTGTATGGAGCGCTCCAGGGGCAAGGATACCACCATCGGGCACTGGGAGATCGGCGGATTGATCTCCGATGAGCCTCTGCCAACCTATCCGCAGGGGTTCCCCGGGGAGGTGCTCAACGCTTTTACCAAAGCGACGGGGCGCGGTGTGCTGTGCAACAGGCCCTATTCCGGCACGCAGGTCATCCTGGATTATGGACGCGAGCATCTGGAAACGGGCAAGCTGATCGTCTATACCTCGGCGGACAGTGTGTTTCAGATCGCGGCGCATGAATCCCTGATCCCGCCGGAGCTGCTCTATGACTACTGCCGCAGCGCGCGCAAAATCCTCACCGGCTCGCATGCGGTGGGCCGTGTCATTGCCCGGCCCTTTACCGGGGCATATCCGCATTTCACGCGCACTGCGAACCGCCATGATTTTTCCCTGGAGCCGCCCGGCGTCACCATGCTGGATGTTTTACAAGAGCAGGGCTATGATACCGTCGCCGTGGGAAAAATCAACGATATTTTTGCCGGGCGCGGCATTTCCCGGGCCATTCCAACCAAGGGCAATGCGGACGGAATGGAGAAGACGCAGGCGCTTATGAATGAGGATTTTCATGGCCTGTGCTTTGTCAATCTCGTTGATTTTGATATGCTCTATGGGCATCGCAACGATGTGGAGGGCTATGCCGCTGCAACCGCGGCGTTCGACAGGTGGCTCGCGGGCTTTCTGCCGCTGCTCCGGGCGGATGACGCGCTCATCCTCACCGCCGATCATGGCTGCGATCCGGCCACGCCGAGCACGGACCATTCGCGGGAATATACGCCTCTGCTCGTCTATGGAGCAAAAATCGCCCCCGTGCCGCTCGGCACGCGGGAGAGCTTTGCGGATATCGGCAAAACGGTTCTGCAGCTCTTGGGCGCGGATGGGCCGATCGCCGGCGAGAGCTTTGCCGGAGAGCTTTTCGCTCTCGTTTATCGAACGTGTTGATTCTATCAGGAAAGGAAATAGATCATGCGCATCATTCATGCAAAAATTTATACCATGTCCGGCCCGGTTATCGAGGATGGGTTTGTGGATACTCTAAAGGATCAAATCGTCGCCGTGGGCCCGATGAAGGAGCTCCCGAAGCTTTCGGCAGGCGAGGTGATCGATGCGCAGGGCGCGATGCTCTTGCCCGGCTTTATTGATTCGCACACCCATATCGGCATCTGCGAGGATTCCCTCGGCTTCGAGGGCGACGATATCAATGAGCAGACCGACCCATGCACCCCGCAGCTGCGCGCGCTCGACGCGGTCAATCCCCTCGACTATTGCTTTGAGGAGGCGGTGCGCGCGGGCGTGACGAGCGTCGTGACCGGCCCCGGGAGCGCCAACCCCATCGGCGGCCAGCTCGTCGCCATGAAGACCTATGGGCGGTTCATCGACGATATGGTGATCAAAGCGCCCGTTGCGATGAAATTTGCGCTCGGCGAAAATCCGAAGTCCGTCTACCATGAGAAAAATGAAGCGCCTACCACGCGCATGGCGACCGCTGCGCTCATCCGCGAGCAGCTCTCCAAAACGCGGGAATACATCGAGAAAAAGAAGCGCGCGCAGGAGGAAGGGGAGCTGTGTGAATTTGACGCAAAGCTCGAAGCGCTCGAGCCTTTATTTACCAAGGGCTTGCCCATGCACATTCATGCGCATCGGGCGGATGATATCTGCACGGCGATGCGCATTGCCGGCGAATTCGGCCTGAATTACGCAATCGTCCACTGCACGCAGGGGCACAAGCTCGCGGATGTGCTCGCGCAAAGGCATGTGGCCGCAATGAGCGGGCCGCTGATCTCCGAGCGCTGCAAGCCGGAACTGCACGAGCTGACCCCTGCCACGCCCGGTATCCTGCAAAAGGCGGGCGTGCGCATCTCGATTATCACCGATCATCCGGTGATCCCGATCCAGTATCTGCCGCTCTGCGCGGGCCTCGCCGTGCGTGAGGGGCTCCCGTATGAGGAGGCCCTGCGCGCCATCACGCTCACGCCTGCTGAAATCTGCGGCATCTCCAATCGCGTGGGCTCAATCGAACCGGGCAAGGATGCGGATTTTTCCATCTTCAACTGCGATCCGCTGACCATCGCCGCAAAACCGGCCCTGGTCGTCGGCGGCGGGGAAATTTTACATAAGGCTCTGTAAAGCGAACAGAAGCGATGATGATCAGGAGGGCTTTTCATGCGGGAAATCAATGTTTCAGAAGTGACGCAGGCGGTGCGCGAAATGTGCATCGAGGCGAATAAACGGCTGCCGGAGGATTTGACGCAGTGCATTTCTGCCTGCGCGGGCTGTGAGAATCAGGAGCTGCCTCAGGGCATCATGCAGGATCTGCTGGATAATCTCGATGCCGCGAAGGAGCTGGATATCCCCGTCTGCCAGGATACGGGCATGGCAGTGATCTTTGCCGAGGTCGGGCAGGAGGTGCATTTCACCGGCGGGGATTTCGAAGCCGCTATTCATGAAGGCGTGCGCCGCGGCTATACGGAGGGGCTGCTGCGCTGCTCGGTTGTTGGCGATCCCCTGAACCGCATCAACACCGGCGACAATACGCCCGCCGTGCTGCATACGCGCATCGTGCCGGGGGATCAAGTGGCCCTGACCGTCGCGCCCAAGGGCTTCGGCAGCGAGAATATGAGCCGTTTGCAAATGCTGACTCCAGCCGCCGGGCGGGACGGCGTGGTGGAATTTGTTGTGGACGCGGTGCGCAAAGCGGGTGGCAATCCCTGCCCTCCCATGGTGGTGGGCGTTGGGATCGGCGGCGATTTCGAGTCTTGTGCCCTGCTTGCGAAAAAAGCGCTGTGCCGCCCTGTGTCCCAACAGAATCCGGAGCCGTTTTACGCGCAGCTTGAGGCGGAGCTGCTTGAGCGCGTCAATCAGCTTGGCATCGGCCCGCAGGGCTTCGGCGGCAAAACGACGGCGCTTGCGGTCAATGTGGAAGTGGGCGCGACTCATATCGCCGGGCTTCCGGTTGCGGTCAATATTGGCTGCCATGTCACAAGACATCTTAAAAAAGTTCTGTAACCCCTTTTCTATTCTGTGCATTTGTGCTATAATCAAAATCAGAGGAGGGCATTCTGATTCGCAGGTCCCTTTGGAGGCCGGCGGCATTGCCCGGCGGGCTTCAGGGATTCAATATAGAAGAAGGGGATGTCGTTATGAAAATAACCATTACCGGGCGCAAATGCACGCCGAGAGAATCCTTCAAAACACGCGCGGAAAAGAAGCTTGCCAAAATCGAGCGCTTTTTCGGCGAGGAGGCGGAAGCTAAAATCACCGCCACCGTGGAGAAATCCGCCAAGATTGTGGAGATCACCGTTGCACATAACGGGATGATTTTCCGTGCGGAAGAGCGGGCGGAGGATTTGGAGGACGCTCTGGATGGCTGTGTTGACTCTCTGGTACGACAGATCCGCAAAAACAAAACGCGCGTTGAAAAAAGGCTGCGTTCCGGTGCGTTCGATGTTGATGCGGACGTGGAGCCGGTCGCGGAGGAGCTGGATTTCGATGTGGTCCGCACCAAGAAAATCCCTCTGAATAAGCCGCAGGATGTGGATGAAGCAATTTTGCAGATGAATCTGCTGGGCCATCAGTTCTATGTTTTCCTCAATGCGGTGACAAACCAGATCAATGTCGTCTATCGCCGTAAGGATGGCGGCTACGGCCTGATCGAGCCGGATACGATGTAAGAGGAGTTACCCTCTGGATAAAGTTTTTAAAAATTTTTGATTGCGCAGTGTGCAATCCGTATAAAATAAGCAGAAGAGGTGGCAGGGCTTGCCCTGGCACCTCTCAGACTGTAGACAAAGGCCGGCACATTAGTGCCGGATTTTTCTGAATGAAATG
>ERZ781272.1133-NODE-1133-length-11154-cov-33.728894_pt1 | contig 11154 bp, 5 predicted proteins | sample MGYA00375850_ERZ781272 | MGnify/ENA primary metagenome ERZ781272 (study PRJEB29790, sample SAMN06051246) | human gut metagenome | host: Homo sapiens | place: USA: Cincinnati, Ohio | collected 2013-06-21 | study: EMG produced TPA metagenomics assembly of the Gut...
GCATCTCCGCCGTTTTTCTGCGGCGGATGGGGTCCGGGTCGGCCACGCCGACGATCTTGAGCGCCTGTGGATTTTCCAGCGCATAGGTACTGTAAAGCAGTGCGCGGTGTCCCGCGCCCACGATAATTGCAGTGATCTGTTTTGCCATTTTGTTCCATCCTTTCCAGCCCGCCGCAGCAAGACGCGCCGCAGGCACGGTTCTTAGCATACCTCCCCCGCCGCGCTCCGTCAAGGGCTGTTTTGCGCAAAAAAGCCCCGGCTGCGGGCAACTGCCGCAGCCGGGGCCGTGTTTTCTCCCGGTTGCGCATTTTTCAGCGCTTTCCGGCATTTTTGGTTTTCCATGCTTCGGCTCCCGAACGTGCCGTAAGCCGTCTTTTATTTTTTCTTCGGCGCAGACTTCCCGGCCGTGGGTTTCCCCTTCTCAGGCGCAGGAACCGGCTCGGCTTTTTTCGCCGGTTCTGCTTTCTTTGCCGGTTCCGGCTTTTTTTCCGGCGCTGCTTTCTTTGCAGGCGCCGCCGCTTTGGGCGCTTCGGACGCCTTTGCGGGCGCCCCGGCTTTTGCCTCCTCCGCCTTTTTCACAGCGGGTTTACGGCCGCGTTTTGCAGGCGTCTTTTCCGCCTTGGCAGGCCCGTCTTTTTCCGCCGCCGCTCTCTTCGCGGCAGCCTTTTTGGCCGCCGGCTTTTTCGCCGCTTTTACTTCCGTAAATTTCCAGGCCTGGTTTTCGCCATCCACATCATCCCATATCTGCAGGCGCGCGCCGTTTTCCTGGCTCATGCCCACGATATCCAGCACCCGGCCAGACAGCTTGGAGCGCACCTTCCAGCGGCCGTCCGCCGCCGGCTCCAGCGTCCAGAGCTGGTTGTCCTTGCCGATATAATCCCACTGGTGCAGCCATGCGCCGTTCTGGGAACCGGCGTTGATCACGTCGAGCACCTTGCCCGTCAGCTTATTCTCCAGCTTGTAAAGGCCCTCGGCCACTTCCACAAGCAGCCAGATCTGGCTGTCTTCCTTCACATTGTCCCAGAGCTGCACGGCAGCGCCGCTGGCAGTGTTGAAATCGGCAACTTCAAGCACGCGGCCGTTTTTCGCCGCGATTTGATAACAAACATTCGATACAGGTTTTTTCTCGTTCATCTCAAAGCAACCCCCTTTTGGGAAATTATACCATAATAAGTCAAAAAATTCAATCTGCCCGTCCTGATTTCGGAGCATTGTACAAGCTGCACAGGTATCTGTTTGTTTCTTTGGCTAAATTGTTTGTTTTCCGCAGGATCTTGCACCATGCTTTTCGCTATGACAGCGCACGGCGCACCATTTGTCTGGCGTCCTCCCGCAGCGCGGCGTCATCCTGGCCCGGCAGAATATGCTGCAAATTGGCATACCCGAACACCGCGCCCGCAAGCGCCATCAGCGCATACGCTTCACTGGGCGGTTGGCGCAGCAGCCCTTCCCGCACACCGCTCTCCACAATGCGCGCGATCATTGCGCGAAGCTGCTCCACCACCTGTGCATCTCCAATGTGGCGGCACACGGCCTCGGGAGATTCCAGCGTGCGCGCACTGGCGAACAGCACCTTCATGCCGGAGGCCTGCGCCTGTACGGAATCCCGCGCAAAGCACAGCAGTGTGTCCAGTTTCTGCTCAAAGCCTTCCGCTTTGTCTACCCGCTCGGAGAGCGCGTCCGCCTCCCCGCGAAGGCGGTAGGCCATCGCTTTTGATATGATTTCCTCCCGCGAGGTGAAATATTCATATACCGTTCCCTTTCCGATGCCGGCCTCCTCCGCGATCTGCTGCACCGTTACGCTGTACATTTTTTCGCCCCGGGCCAGCAGCCGGAACACCGCCTCGTACAGAGCGGTCTCCTTTTCCGCGTTTTTCGCCATAACGAATCCCTCCTCAGCCTGCCGCGGGCTGCGGCAGTTCCTTCGCCGCGTCTGCCGCCGCATCGTCCAGTTCCGGGTCATACAGCGGCTTTTTGCGGAAGATATCATACAGTACGGGTACGACCAGCAGCGTCAGCAGCGTGGCGTACGTGAGGCCGCCGATGGTAACGATGGCCATGGGCTGTGTCATCTCCGCGCCGTCGCCAATGCCAAGCGCCATCGTGGACATGGCCAAAATGGTGGTGAGCGCGGTCATCAGCACCGGGCGGATGCGCGTGCGGCCCGTTTCCAGAATGGCCTCCGTGCGGTCCATGCCCGCCAGCCGCAGCTGGTTGATGTTGTCTACGAACACGATTCCGTTGTTTACCACCACGCCCGCCAGAACAAGGAAGCCCAGCATAGCAATGATGGAAAGCTCGCTGCCTGTGAGCCACAGCGCAAGCAGGCCGCCCGTAAATGCCAGCGGGATCGTGAACATCACGATAAACGGGCTCATCAGGCTTTGGAATTGAGCCACCATGATGAGATAAATGAACACAACAGCCAGCGCGATCATTTTGACAAGGTCCGTCATGGCGCTGTTGATGGTTTCATTTTCGCCCGCGATCTCAACGGTGTAGCCTTCGGGCAGCTCGTAATCCGCAAGCTTTTTTTCCAGCTCGCGGCTCACGAGGCCGATGTTGTGCCGGGCGTCCACGCCCGCGCTCACGCTCATGGTGCGCGCGCCGTTTTCCCGGTTGATGGAGGAAACGCTGTCGGTCTCCTGCTTTGCCGCGATGTCGTACAGACGGACGATCTCCTCCTCGCCCTCCGCGTTCGTCACCGTGAACGCGTGATCCATGATGTTGCCCCGCGTGGGCGCCTGTCCTGCCGGCTTCACCACGACCACGGGCGTATCCGTGCCGTCCAGCGTCAGCGTGGTGGCCGTGTTCTCGGCCTTCAGCTCGGCGGCAAGCTCACTGTATATCTGCGCCACGGTCAGCCCGTGCTGCATCGCTTTGTATTTGTCCACTGTGATGCGTGTCTCCGGGTTTCCCGTGACCGAATTTTCCGAGATATCCACAAGGCCTTCCGTACTGCGCAGAATACCGCGCAGGTCATCCGCGATGGCGTTCATTTCGTCCAGGCCGCGCCCGGTGATGACAAGCTCCACACCGCTGCCGCCCAGAGCGGACATATCCATCGTGGATTCCTGCACCTCCACGGTGCAGTCCAGGTCCGCCACCTGCGCTTCAATGGCAGCGGAAACGTCGGCATTGGTGGCGGTGCGGTCGTCAGACAGCAGGATATAATAAGTGATGCTGCCGCCAGAGGACGAGCCGCCCATCATCGAGGACATACCGCTGCCGCCGGACATCGCGCCTACGGTCTCCACACCATCCACGGCCGCGATGCGCTCCATGACGGTATCCGCCATGGCATAGGCATCCTGCTGCGCCGCGCCCCTGGGCATCGTCAGTGTGGCCGACATCTGCGGGCTGTCCATCGCCGGGATGAAGGCTGTGCCCATCTGCGTTGTCAGGAAAATGCTGATGGCCAGCAGCGCCGTCACGCCCGACAGCACCGGCGCTTTGTGCCGCAGCGCCCAACCCAGCATCCTCTGGTATCCCTCCACAAAGGCGTCGAACCACCTGTGGCTTTTCTCTTTGGTGTTTTTCAGCACGGCGGCACCCATGGCAGGCACCAGCGTCAGGGCTACCACCAGGCTGGCCAGCAGCGAATAGGCAATGGTCAGGCCCATATCCGTGAACAGCTCGCGGGAAATGCCCTGCGTGAACACAATGGGCAGGAACACACATATGGTGGTGAGCGTGGAGGCAAAAATAGCGCCGGACACCTGCTTCGCCCCCTGGATGGCCGCCTTGGAGGCAGGCACGCCCAGAGAACGCAGACGATAAATATTTTCGATGACAACAATGCTGTTGTCCACCAGCATGCCCACGCCCAGCGCAAGGCCCGACAGCGAGATGATGTTCAGCGTCACATCTGTGAAATACATCAGCGTGATGGCACACATCAGGCTGAACGGGATGCTGCACGCCACAATAAATGTGGGCTTTGCGTCCTTGAGGAAAAAGATCAGCACGATGATGGCCAGCAGGCCGCCCCACAGCAGATTGGAAAGGACGCTGCCCACCACCATGTCGATGTAGTCGCCCTGATCCATCAGCGGCGTGATGTGCAGGCCCGGGTTCTGCTCCTGCAGCTGTGCGATGGCGCTGTTGATGCGCTGGCTCACCGTGGCCGTGGACGCCGTGCTCTGCTTCTGGAACGACAGCACCACGCCGTCGTTGCCGTTCACCTTGGCATAGCTTTCGCCCGCGTTGTCCGTCAGAGCGATATCCGCCACATCGGACAGGCGCACATCGCCCACGCCGTCCACATCCATGTGCATCAGCAGCGTGTTTTCCAGCTCCTCCAGAGAGGCGTACTCCTCGCCCACCTTGACAAGATACTGCTCCTCACCTTCGGTGATATAGCCCGCGGGCATGTTGAAGTTCTGGGCCATCAGGATGTTGCCCAGCATGTCCGCCGTCAGCATGCCGGACAGATCGGCCTTTTTATAGGCCGCATCCCGCGCCTGATCGAACTGCTCCTGCGCGTCCGCAAGCTTCTGTTCCGCATCTTCCAGCTGTGTTTTTGTGGTACTCAGCGTCACTTCACCCCTGGTGAGCTCGTTTACCGCCGTCATCTTGCCCTTTTCCAGCTCGGCATAGGCATCCTGTGCCTTTTTCAGGTTTTCCTCCAGCGCAGGCTTCATGCCGGAAATTACAGCGAGGCGCGTGGTAATGTTGGAAAGCTCCGCCTCCACCTCGGGCAGGCGCGTGTCCGCCCTCAACGCCGCATCGCGCAGCTGCGTCAGGCTTTCCTTTGCCAGCGCGGCAAGCTGTTCGCCGCCGGGCAGTGCGCCCGCCTGCGCCTTGAAGGCTTCAAAAGACGCGTCGTCCAGAGCCAGAAGCGCGTCTACATTGGCTGGAACGGCGGCGGCGGCCTGTTCTCCCACCACCGCAGGGTCCGGCAGGGCGGGCAGGCCCGGCTGAGTCTGCTGGAGTTGCGCGTAAACGGCGGCGGCTTCCTCATAAGTGCCCACAGCGGGCCGGCCCATCTGTGCCAGCAGGGCGTTCACGCTGTCCAGCACTCCCTGCTTCGCAGCAGCCGCAGCAGCCTGACGAGCGGTGTCCCGCGCCCCCGCCAGAGCCGTATTGATGCCTTCATACCCCTGCTTTGCATGGGTATAGCCGTCTCTTTCGGCCTCGAACGCCTTCTGGTTGGCTGTAAGCGTGGTCTCCTCGCTCAGCAGCGCGGAAAGCGTGGCGGAGGCGCCGTCCACCTGGGCGCTGCCCTGGGCCAGCTTGTCCAGCGCAGAGCCTTTTTGGCTTTCCAGCGCGGCTTCGCCCTCGGCCAGCTTCGCCTTGCCGTCCGCCACCTTGGCCTGTCCCTCACGCAGCTCGCGCTGTGCGTCCGCCAGACCGGAATCCACGCCGGCAAGGACCTTATCGTTCAGCGCGTCGATCTTCACCTGGTCGAGCGTTACGGTCACCTGCTGCTCCACAAGGCCTGTGGCATCTACGCTCGCAACGCCGTCGATGCGCTCAAAGGCCGGCATAACGGTTTCGTCCGCAAAGGCGGATATCTCCTTCACGTCCATGCCGTCCATATCCACGCTGGCCACCATCACGGGCAGCATATCAGGGCTGATCTTCATCAGCATGGGGGTCCCCACCGCATCGTCCATCTGGCCCGAAACGAGGTCCACATTGGACGAAAGCTCGATCATAGCGGAATCCATGTTCGTTCCCTGTTCAAATTCCAGGATAACGATGCTGGCGTTTTCGCTGGAAACCGAGCTGACGTTCTTAATGCCGCCCGTCGTACCCAGCACCGCTTCCAACGGCTTTGTCACCGTTGTTTCGATTTTCTCCGGGCTTGCGCCGGGATACGTTGTCATTACCACGACATACGGCAGCTCCATGGCCGGCAAAAGGTCTGTCGTCATGCCCGTAAACGAGATAACGCCCAGCACAAGCACCAGCACTACCGCCACCAGCACGGTATAGGGTTTTCTTACACTGAATTGCGGAAGCATATCTTCCCTCCAAAATACGCGCGGACGCGGATTCTCCTCCTGCTCCCCGGCAGGGACGAATTCCGACCGACCGGTCGGTCGGAACTTTTTCAGTATAACACACGCGGGCACGATTTCAACCCCGCGCCGCGCCGCCGCCGCGGATTTTACATTTTATTCATACCCTGTGCAGGCACAAAAAGCCCGCCCCGCATTTCCGCGGGGCGGGCCACAACGTTTCCGTTTCTGCTTTACTGTGCCAGATATTCCTCAAGGCACAAGCCGCTTTCCTTGATTTTATGCGCCTGCTCGGAACCAACATAACGGTAATGCCAGGGCTCGTAATCCATGCCTGTCGCCTCGGTCTTGTCCGACGGATAACGCAGAATAAAGCCGTAATCCGCCGCATGCTCGGCCAGCCACTGGGCCGCTGCTGTCTCCGCGAAGCCCGCGTCCTTTGCCGGGTGGTCTTCCGAAACGATGTCCAAGCCCAGGCCCGTATTGTGGTCCGACGTACCGGGCGCAGAGGTGTAGTCGATGGCCTTTGTCTCTGCATCCGCCTGGGAAAGGCCGCCCTCCATCAGGGTTTTGACACGGGCGTCCCAAAGCTCCTGCTGGCGCGCGATGCTGCGGTAGCCGTTGGTGGGCTTCAGTTTGACGCCGGCGGCGGCCGCATCGTTCACCATCTGCCGCAGAGCCTCCGCGATGCGCGCGTCTACTACAGCCTCTCCCACGGTCGCCGTCTCGGCCACCGTGAAATCACCGGGCAGCACGCTGCTGCGGTTGGCCAGCACCATATACCACTCGTCCCGCGGGATGGTTTCCACCGGGGCCGCGGAGGATGCGTCCGGCGGCGTGCTGTCTGCCGGCTGGGATGTGCTGGACGGTACGGAGCCAGAGGTCCCGGGCGCCACGTCTCCGTCCTTCCCGCCAAAGAACACAAAGTAAAGGATGATGAGCAGCGCGATGAGCACGATGCCCGCCCAGGCAAAAATCGTTTTGTTCGGTATTCCGCGCCGGGCCGTGCCGGTACTCCTGCGTGGCGGACGGCCGCCGCCGGAGCCTGAACCGCCGCCCGTCCGGGTACGCCGCTGCGGAGCGCGGGGCGCAGGCTCTGCTTCCTCCGGGTCCCGGTCATACAGGTCCGGGAATGCCGGATCCGCTTCCTGCGGGGCGGTGTATCCGCTCTGCGGAACATCGTCGAACAGGTCAAAGGGCTGCGCGCCCTCAAAATCGAAATCCAACGGCGTCTCCGCTGCCGGGGGCTGCGGCGCCTGCGCCGGCGGCGGTGCAGGCCGGGCAGGCGCAGGTGCAGGACGCTGGGCCGGAGATACGGGCGCATGCCAGTTGATAGGCCGTGGCGTGCGCGGGGCGTTTGCAGGGCGCGGCGTCGCCGCCGGCCACCCCGAGGGACGCAGCTCCTCCCCGCCGGATGCAGGCGGAACGGCCGGCGCGGGCGGCACGTCATCATCCGCCACCAAAGCGCTGAATACAGCCGCACCGATGTCTTTTTCCTTTGCCATACGTGCGGCACGGGCCGCGGGCGCCGGCTGGGCCGCCATTTTGGGCGGCGCGGGCTGCGGGGCTACGGCAGGCGCGGGCGCATCCGGCTTCACCGGTGTGAACGCCGTCGTGGGAGCGTCCGCCTGCAGCGCGGCAGGCGTAAACGCCACCGTCGGCGCATCCGCCGCGGAATACAAGGGACTGGCCGTGGACCCCGGCTGCCCAGGCCGGGACGCAGGGCGTTCCACAGGCGCATCGTCGAAATCAAACACAAAAGGCGCCGCCTTGGGCACAGGCTCCGCGGAGCGCGGCGGCTCCGCAGGCTTTACCGCCGCCGGAGCCGCGGGCGGCACAGCGGCGACAGGCTTTGCATCGTCCAGAATATCCAGCGGCAGCGGCGTGTAGCCATCCAGTGGCGCGGCAGCAGAAGCCGGCGCGGGCCGGGCGGGCTTTTCTTCCAGAATTCCGAAATCGAACGCGGCCTCTCCGGAAGGAACTGCAGACGCCGCCGTCCGGGATGCGGGACGCTCCACAGGCGCATCGTCGAAATCGAACACGAACGGAGCCGCCTTGGGCGCGGGCTGGGCAGGGCGCGGCGGCTCCACAGGCTTTACAGCCGCCGGGGCCGCGGGCGGCACAGCAGCAATGGGTTCCGCATCGTCCAGAAAATCCAGAGACAGCGGCGCGTAGCCGTCCAGCGGTGCGGCGGCAGGAGCCGGCGCGGGCTTTTCTTCCAGAATTCCGAAATCGAACGCGGCCTCTCCGGAAGGAACTGCAGACGCCGCCGTCCGGGATGCGGGACGCTCCACAGGCGCATCGTCGAAATCGAACACGAACGGAGCCGCCTTGGGCGCGGGCTGGGCAGGGCGCGGCGGCTCCACAGGCTTTACAGCCGCCGGGGCCGCGGGCGGCACAGCAGCAATGGGTTCCGCATCGTCCAGAAAATCCAGAGACAGCGGCGCGTAGCCGTCCAGCGGTGCGGCGGCAGGAGCCGGCGCGGGCTTTTCTTCCGGAATGCTGAAATCAAACACGGCCTCTCCGGAAGGAGCTGCGGACGCCGCCGTCCGGGATGCGGGACGCTCCACAGGCGCATCGTCAAAATCGAACACGAAGGGCGCGGGCCGGGCGGGCTGCGCCGGGCGCGCCGGAGCCGCCGGGCGCTGGAAGGAAAAATCGTCGAAAGGGTCTCCGGGGTCCGTCTCTCCCGGGACGGCGGGATCATCTCCGCCCAGGAAATCGAAATCCAGCTTCTGCATTCCCGCGAACGGTTCATCGTCCGCAGGCTGTTTTTCAACCGGCTGCTGCGCGGGAGACGTTTTTTTCACCGGTACATCCTCAGGCTCAAAGCCCGGGCCGGAAAAGAAGTCCGTCGTAGGCACAAAAACACCGCCTTTTCAAAATTCAAAGCCGGGCGCAAAACGCCCGCCAGCCCGCGCCGCACAGGGCGCGCGGCGGCCGGACGCCGCCTTTCAGCTATGGCACTATTTTACAGCATCCCGCACGCACACGCAAGCCCGGCGGGCAAAAAAGCCGCTTTTCTCCGCGAAGTATGAAGAATTTTTAAATTTTCCAAAAAGGGACTTGCAGTTTTCCGCCGTTTGGTGTATGCTGAATTAGCACTCATCAGTAAAGAGTGCTAAACAGTTTGGGAGGCAAAGCGGCAATGGCAAAAAAGCAATTCAAAGCGGAGTCCAAACGGCTCCTTGACATGATGATCAACTCCATTTACACCCACAAGGAAATTTTCCTGCGCGAACTTATCAGCAATGCGAGCGACGCCATCGACAAGCTGTATTTCCGCAGCCTGACAGACGACTCCGTAAAGCTGAAAAAGAAGGACTTCTTCATCCGGCTGGCAGCCGATAAAGAGAACCGCACGCTGACGGTGCGCGACAACGGCATCGGCATGACAAAGGAAGAGCTGGAGAAAAACCTAGGCACCATCGCAAAAAGCGGCAGCCTGGATTTCAAGAATGAAAACGAGACCGGCGGCAAGGTGGATGTGATCGGCCAGTTCGGCGTGGGCTTCTACTCTGCGTTCATGGTGGCCAGCCGCGTGACGGTGCGCAGCCGCGCGTTCGGCGCACAGGAGGCCTGGCAGTGGGAGTCCACGGGCGCTGAGGGCTATACCATCGAGCCTTGCGACAAAGAGGACGTGGGCACCGAGGTCATCCTTGTTGTGAAGGAAAACGAAGGCGAGGAGCACTACGACGAGTTCCTGGACGACTGGCGCCTGGCGGGCATCGTCAAAAAATACTCCGATTATATCCGCTACCCCATCAAGATGCTGCGGGAAAAGAGCCGCGCCATCGAGGGCACGGACAAGGATGAGGAGGGGCATTACAAGGCTCCGGAGTACGAAACGTACACCGAGGACGAGACGCTCAACAGCATGGTGCCCATCTGGAAGCGTGACAAGAAAAAGGTCAAGGACGAGGAGTACGCCCAGTTCTACAAGGATAAATTCGGCGATTATTCTGACCCCGCCCGCGTCATCCAAAGCAAGACCGAGGGCACCGCCACGTTTAACGCGCTGTTGTTCATCCCTTCGCGCACGCCCTACAACTACTATACCAAGGAATATGAAAAGGGCCTGCAGCTCTATTCCAGCGGCGTGCTCATCATGGAAAAATGCGCCGACCTGCTGCCGGATTATTTCAGCTTCGTGAAGGGCCTTGTGGACAGCGAGGACCTGAGCCTGAACATCAGCCGCGAAATGTTGCAGCATGACAGCCAGCTCAAGCTCATCAAAACCACGCTGGAGCGTAAGATCAAAAACGAGCTGGCCGCCTGGCTGAAGAACGACCGTGAAAAATACGAAGAGTTCTTCAGGAATTTCGGCTTGCAGCTCAAGATGGGCTGCTATGCCTCCTACGGCATGAACAAGGAGCTGCTGCAGGATCTGCTGCTGTTCCACAGCGCCAAGGAGAACAAGCTGGTAACGCTGCGGGAATATTACGAGGCCATGCCTGAGGACCAGAAATATATCTACTACGCCGCGGGCGAAAGCACCGACCGTTTGGCCAAGCTGCCTGCCGCCGAGCGCGTGCTGGACAAAGGCTTCGACATTTTGTACCTGACGGACGATGTAGACGAGTTCATGCTCCAGATGCTGCGCAGCTACGGCGACAAGGAAAAAGAAAAAGAGTTCCGCAACATCTCCGCCGACGATCTCGGCATTGTGACCGACGCAGAAAAAGAGGAAGTTAAAGCCAAAAACGAAGAAAATAAGGAGCTGTTCGAGGCCATGAAAGAGGCTCTGGACGGCAAGGTGACCGAAGTGCGCCTGTCTCAGCGCCTGAAGAGCCACCCGGTATGCCTGTCCAGCAGCGGCCCGCTGTCCATCGAAATGGAAAAGGTGCTGAACAGCATGCCCGCCCAGCAGGAAAAGGTGAAAAGCGAAAAGGTGCTGGAGCTGAACGGCGAGCACGAGGTGTTCGCGGCGCTGAAGCGCCTGTTTGAAGCAGGCGACAAGGAAAAGCTGGCCGCGTACAGTGAGATCCTGTACGACCAGGCGCTGTTGATCGAGGGGCTGGCACTGGAGGACCCCGTGGCTTATGCCAACAATGTCTGCAAGCTGATGGTTTGATTTTCCCAGACCGCCTTTACTGAAAAAAGCCGCGCCCGCCGTAAGCTGCTACGGCGGGGGCGGGGTTTTCTCTTTTTAAAAACATGGCCTTTTTTCCCGGCCGGCTGCCGAACA
>ERZ781272.1136-NODE-1136-length-11142-cov-4.952918_pt1 | contig 11142 bp, 12 predicted proteins | sample MGYA00375850_ERZ781272 | MGnify/ENA primary metagenome ERZ781272 (study PRJEB29790, sample SAMN06051246) | human gut metagenome | host: Homo sapiens | place: USA: Cincinnati, Ohio | collected 2013-06-21 | study: EMG produced TPA metagenomics assembly of the Gut...
TTGCTGTCTATTTCATTTTATCTGCCTCTGTAACACATCATTGTACAACCTACACTCCTTAAAAATAGGCGCAAAAATACCCGGTTGCGTTTCCCGGGCTTTTTGTGGTACAATATTTTTGCATTCTATATGTACCGTCGCCCTTGTGGTTGATGGTCGTGCCGCCTTTTCCTGCGCCAACAGGATGGGCGGTTTTTATTGTTAATTAAAAGCCGTTGGCCTCAACGCCATAAATAGCTTGCTCGTGGGTAAACCCTTCATATTCTAATTGTTCAATTAAACCGTCACGAGAAAAATCCATCATATCTAAATATGACTTGGCAGATTTTACTGCCTGCTCATTCCAATCTGCTCCACAATGATCTGCGCCATATACGGCTTCTTCATGAGTATACCCTTCATATTCCAATTGATCCACAAGCCCATTATAGGAGAAGGGCATAATATCCAGATAGCCTCCAGCCGTTTCCAGGGCGTTGAGTTGGCCTAACGTGATGGAATTACTGGATGCATTGCTTTCTTCTTCTGCCTGTTGGCTATCGTATAAAGAAACATCCTCGGATTCTGAAGGTTGCACATTTGCAAGAATTGTCTTATAGTCAGAAGTTGTATCTGAGAATTTTTGAACGGAATCGGTGATATTGGTTATAAAAGCTCTCTCGTTTTCAACAGTGTTTGCAGTATTGGTTCCTGTTCCTGTAACCATAGACAGAATTACAACGCCCTGTTCAGAATCAAAAATATGACAAGTTGCATGGATACTATTTCCAGATACAACAATAGAATAAGATAAATATCCATAATCCAATCCTTGCGCATTGGTTTCAATGTCTTTGAAACCCCCAACATAGCCTTCGGAATTTTTTTTAATCCCATCAGCGTAAGCATCCAGCATGCCTTCTTCAGTGATAGATACATGAGAATCCATTGGAGAAAATTGAACCATCAAAAAATTGATATCGGCATCGGTAGGTGGATAAAAATAATAATGTGAACCACTTTCTTTAGTTTTTTCTGTCCATGTTTCTGGGATTTCAAATTGGAGATTATCCACTACATAGGTCAAAGTCCCTACATTTTCCAGTGACTGGACAGAAGAACTTTCCTGTGAACTATTAGTATCTGTGTTTCCCGATGAACATCCTGTTAACAGCATGGCAAGAACCATAATCAGACAAAACAACTTTTTCATACAAATTACCCCTCTTTTCGACAAATTCGACAGACAAAAGTATGACGAATCTGCTATAATATATTTGAGGGGCAGACTAACAACAGAGCCACTCAGTTATAGGCCGTCTCGGTGTTAGCAGCGCCGGGACGGTTTATTTTTTAATCTCTCGAATTAACAACCACGGAACGCCTATGATTTCACATTCTTCTAAATCAGTCCCCTCAATAGTCCGAGGAGGATATTCAGGATTGAGAGGGATTAGCTTCATCCAGTCCTCACCAATCACATACTCTACCTTTTTGAGAGTGGCACATTCCCCATTATAGCGAATCAGTCCGATGTCTCCACTGCGATCAAGCGTCTGTTGCTTGAGAATAAGCACATTATCTCCCTCTAAGTATAAAGGATACATGCTGTTTCCGCAGACTGTGAGTACCAAGAAATCGGATTTTGGCCGCCCGCGCAGATATTGGATCGGGATGCTGATTGTGTCTCCACTCCAATCCTCCTGGATGACGTGTTCATATCCAGCAGAAACTTCTCCAATAACAGGAAAAGTTACATAGTCCTCTGTGGTTTCCGGCTCAGGCAACATTATTCCTTCCGGAGAAACTTCATATCCCATAAGCCACGTTTCACTTACTCCAAGAGCCAAACTCAATATACTCAATTTTTCTTGTCCTGGTTCTACTTTACCATTTATATATTGGCTTAAATCGTTTTTTCCGAGTTTTATATTATATTTATCACAAAACGGCTCTGCTCGTTTGAGAATATCCACTTGACGGAGTCCCTTTTGATCCATTATCTTTTTCAGGTTGAAATAGTATAATGTGTGACTATTCCTCCTTGTATCTTGGTTCGGACTGTAGTTAAATAAAAGTTGAAGACCCGTCAGCCCTTGAGTTACAATGGTTTTACCATAAACACAAAGTACTCCCGAAAGGAGACGAGTCTTCATGGAAAAATTATACCAAGTACGCTGCACAAAGTGCAACAACAAAACGGACTTTAAAGGCTTTTTTATAACAAACACGCAAGTTTTTTTGACAATCTCAAGGCAAAAGGGAAAATAATAATCAATAATCATCTGTAAAAAATAACTCCCAATAAACCATCAACGAAAACAAACAAAGGGTTTGTTTTCAATGTGTCATGGTTCACCAGTAAAAGCACCGTGAAACCGCCTGTTAGGCGGGTTGGCGGTGCTTTTTTTGCCAATAATAGTTTATTACAAATTTATTTATTATGCAACATGAATTCCCAATATTACTTATATTTTGTCAAAGAAACATCAATGAGAAACCCGTCCTGTGGTCTCTTGTCACAGGACGGGTTTCTCATTTTGTAACGGTTACTACTAATTCTACTAATTTTCTTTCATATACAATTCTGTTTTGGAATCGAGCTGTTTGCCAAGCTCCTCCACGGAGATCTTGTTGTTCAGATAGTCGTCAAACAGAGGATCGAAGATTTCCTTTGCATACTTAACATCAAATACGCGGACCGGCAACCAATGACCTGATCGACAATTTTAAAGCAGGCGTCGAGGTATTCCCGATACCCGGAATTAGTGCCATAAGTTTTCTGTTCATCTTCCAGCATAACCTGTTTTACCTGTTCGAGAGCACTTGTCTTGACTGGCCAGCCGATAGTGCAGTACCCGGCTGTGGAATCCCAGTTTTGGACAGAATCTGACATCAGGTATTTGACAAAGCGGAAGGCTTGTTCTTTGTCTTTGCAGTTAGTGTTGACTGCTACTATCAATTGTGGTGTAGAATAGTAACCATCATCTAATTGATTACTTTTTATTCCCTTGGGAATCAAAATATTATCTGTTTTATCTTGCCAAGCACGATAGGCAGATACGACACCATTTGCTGAAAACCCTTGTATAATCGGATTGGAACCAGACATAAAAATAAGACTTTTATTTTTAAATAAATTCATAGAGTAACCCCAGGTTATCTCTTGATTAAACTTTTGAAAAAGTCGATAAAATCCTTCTGCTTGTGTAAGAAACTCTTGTTTCTGAAAAGAGGAGCTTCCAGTAAAGATATCAATTTTTCCATTCAAAAGCATGTAACGCAAAAACTCATTGTTGTCAAATAGATAAACGTTTTCACCATTTTGAGTGGAAGGTATATTATTTAAATAATCGGCGAGGTTGTCGAGAGATAACTCCACCGATGGATCAAGGCCATAGAGTTCCATGGCCTGCTGGGTGGTAAATACAGCATTGACCCGGTAGCTGAGGGGGATGAAGCGGCGTTTTTCATCTAATCAAGTATTTTTTGATTGTAGTCGTCCAGGGATATGGTACTATCCTTTTCGAAATAGGGATTTAGGTCTTCAAAAGCACCTTCCTTTGCATAACTCAAATACTTTTCCAGCCCGGTCTCATCAAATACGAACACGTCTGGGCCTTTGCCGGCAAGTATTTCAGTGGCAATGGTCTGATTGGCCTGTTCCGTATCCTCAAATTCCCGCACTTCAATCTCTCTGTCTTTTTCTCCAATTGCACGGTTGTATTGATCAAATATTTTTTTTTCCAGATTCGGATTAGCAGAGCTCTGATAATAGACGGATAGGGGCTGATCTGGATCCATTTTTGTATTTTCAGAGCACCCGGTCAGGTTAAAAGTGCTAAAGAGGATTCCAATAACCAGAACAAAAGCGGTTTTTCGTTTTGTGATTTTCATCTATACCTCCAAAAAATTGTCAAATGGACAGCCGGAATCTATATTATTTGATTAGTTTATTTTCCTTGCTATAATTAAACAGTTCTTTGCTGATCGACACGATCGAATTCGTGTTTACATCATAGGCATAATGATGATAAGGATAGTTTCACTCTCCATGATTATCGCCAAATTATGTGATATAATTTTAAAATAATATAATATATTTCCAGAAGTATTTTACAATAATTTTTTCAATGGCAATATTTTTCGACGCTTTTTTTGCAATATGGTATAAAAAACTTTTGGAATATCTAACTGCCGTTAGAAAGAATCGACATAAGTCTATCGACTTTTCCTATAGACTTTCAAAAAAAGAGAGATTACAATAGAGCTTGGTGAGTTGTTATAGGACAGCTTCCAATACATATTTAAAGGAGTAAGGGTATATGAAACTTGGTATCAGCAGCTATTGTCTTTCTCCGTATCTTCGCCGTGGAGAAATGACGATTTATGAAGTGATCGATTGGGCGAAAGCGCATGATGCAGAGCATCTGGAGCTTGTCCCGTTCGGTCTTCCGCTTCTCAAAGAGAACGGTGATATTGATGAGGCTTATGTTAACAGCATTCGTGAGCATGCAGAGAAAGTCGGCATGCCGCTGTCTGCATTTTCCCTCAACGCCTGCGTTATCAAACCGACAGAGAAAGAGCGCAGAGAGGAAATCGCCCGTATTGAAAAATACATGAACATCTGTAAGATGCTCGGTATCAAAAAGATGCGTCATGACTGCTGTAGTGGCCAGCACCCGCAGGGCATCAATACCCCGGAGCAGTTTGAAAAAGATTTCCCGACCTTTGTTGCAGCCGTTCAGGAACTCGCTGATTACGGCGCTTCTATCGGCCTGAGCAGTACGCTTGAGAACCATGGCCTATATGTCAATGGTGCAGACCGCCTCATCCGTCTTCTCAATGCTGTCAACCGCCCAAATGTCGGCTTGACTGTCGACGTCGGTAATTATCTCTGCGTAGATGACAATCCGGAAGTCGCAGTTGCAAAAGCCATCAAATATGCGGATATGGTCCATATGAAGGATTTCTATATCCGCCGCTATGAGAACATGCTTCCGCAGAAGGGCATGTATGTCGACGGCCCGACCAAAGGTCCAGCTGAATACCCGACTACTCCGGAAGGCTGGAGACAAATGCCGCTGTCTCTTGGTTATGTTGGTACTGCCAGCAACAACAATATCCTCCGTGGTGCAATCCTTGGCCAGGGCGATATGAATATTCCCCGCATTCTGAGCATCATCAAGAACTCCGGATATGACAAGGAAATCTCTATCGAGTTCGAGGGTATGGAGGACAACTCTGCAGCCACCGAGTACTGCCTTGACACTGTCCGTTATTTCTGGGACAAAATCTAAGCGGAGTCTGACAGTTTCTGAAACAAAAAGCCGGAAGCTAAGTTCCGGCTATTTTAATACAGGTCAGTCGTTCTTATAATTAGCTCGCAGTAAATGAAAACAGCAAGAGGCACCGCATCTGTTGACGCGGTGCCTCTATAAATGCTAAGAAAAAAACTTACTTAATGGAGTTCTCGTAAGATTCGATCATTTTTTTGACCATCTGGCCACCGATGGAACCAGCCTGTCTGGAGGTCAGGTCACCATTGTATCCCTCTTTGAGGGTAACGCCGACTTCGTTAGCTGCTTCCATTTTGAAACGGTCCATAGCCTGACGAGCTTCCGGAACTACGATTCTGTTGCTTCCGCTGTTGTTATTGTTAGACATAATGTTTTCTCTCCTTAATGTTAAAGAATTTATTATAATGTTTTGTTTGGTGCGTTTGTAGTAGTATTTTGTGCCGGGAAAGGCGGAATATCACAGGGAATTTTTAAAAGTTTTCTTTCATAATTCTGGTTATTGTTTCTCTGTATGTTTGTCAAATATATAGTGAACTCTATTTGGGGTGCCAAGCAGGATAAGGAGTGCGAATACGCTTTGCAGCGGATAGCGGGCCCAGCCGGCGGATACCTCGATGGGAAGCTCAAAAGGCTCTACCTCGGTCCCGTCGAGCGCATGGACACTGCGTTGTAGAGCAAGAACCGGCTCTTCCGGCAAAACACTGGAGAAGGTGATGGCGTCCCGCTGGGTATATCCGCAGGCGATGGCGTTTACCGACGTTCCGCGGACAGCATCGAGATGAGATGCGTTGACGGAATTAAAAATCATTGTCGTATTGTCTTTAAGCAGGACATCCAGATGTTCGCAGCTGTCTTTGAGGATGACGATATCCGGTACAAAATTGACGTCGGTACTTTCGGAGTCCCAAAAGATAATTAAAGGATCAAACGACTGTGCAGAGGAATCCTCATCCTGTGTACGTATCGTGCCGAAGGGGGTCAGAAACAGGCTGGGGCATAGCCCGTCAAACGCTCGAATCAGATAATCTGTAATCCTTCGATCGGTTTTCTTTCCAAGGATTGCCACTGTGATCACTCAAAACTCCTCCGTTTCATCCTTGCTGGCAGCGGATCTTCCTGTGTGGATTAGTATCACCGATTTTGGAAAAAATATGATGATAGAATCATTACAAAAGCAATGATTCTATTTCCTATCATGAACTGGAACTGCCCGCATATACAGGCAATGGTACGTTTCTTACTTTATAAGCCGATTTTCTTTATTTTTTTATAAAGTGCAAATCATTTTGCGTATGGTAATATGCTTTTTCCAAAAAATAAAAACAGGCAGTTTCCAAACCAAATGGAAACTGCCTGACTTGGGGAAAGGATAGATTATTTGACTGCGGCGAGGATATCCTCTTTCTCTGCGAATTCAATAAAACGCGCAGTCTCTTCTCCGTTTTTGAAAACGATGATGGTTGGAATTTTCTGTACCTCAAATTCATGAGCAAGCTCGATATTATCTTCAATATCGAATTTGGCAACGGTGGCCGTTCCCTTTACTTCCTCGGAAATTTCCTCAATGACGGGGTACATCATGCGACAGTCGCCGCACCAGTCTGCATAGAAATCAAGTACCAAGAGCTTCTCTTTGGCAATGGTGTCCTTTACCGTATTGGCATTCACTTGAATGACTGCCATGGGAATCATCCTCCTTATTGGCTGAAAATATGTATCTTCTGAAGCGGGACGTTCCCGCATCAGCGGCAAGTTAGATGAGGGTCCTCTGGTCGCAGTATGCACAGGTGAGCATGCTGCCGGATTCCTCAAAGAGTTTGGGAACATAGGTCTCATGGTTGGTGATACATTTCGGATTGCTGCATACATGCGCTTGATCTCCATCATACCGGGCCGGGGTAAGGCGCCCAGTGTTTTCTCTGAGCATGGTCAAAATCAAGCCCATGCGCGCATACATCCCATACACGGCCTGCTTGAAATAGACCGCCCGGCTGTCATCGTCGACATCCGTCTCAATTTCATCTACGCGCGGCAGTGGATGCAGAATCTTCAAATCCGGTTTGGCGTATTCAAGTTTTCCCTTTGTTAGAATATATACGTGTTTTTGTTCCTCATATTCCTGCAAAGAAGAAAAACGCTCCTGTTGAATACGGGTCATGTACAGCACATCGAGCTGGGGGATTGCTTCTTCCAGGCTGTAAACCTCCGTGTAGGAACCTCCGTTTGCATCCAGGTAGCTCTTGAGATAGGAGGGGACGGCAAGCTCTTTGGTGGAGATGAATACAAAGCGGTTGCCGGGATACCGAAGCATCTCCTTAATCAAGGAGTGGACAGTACGCCCGTTTTTCAAATCGCCGCACAAACCGATGGTCAGATGGTCGAGCCTTCCTTTTTCCGCACGCAGAGTGCACAGGTCAGTCAGGGTTTGGGTAGGGTGGAGGTGGCCTCCGTCGCCCGCGTTGATCACCGGGCATCCGGAGTACAGGGAAGCCGCCTTGGCAGCGCCTTCGACCGGGTGGCGGATGACGACAATATCGGAATAACCGCTGATAATTTTAACGGTGTCCTTGAGGTTTTCCCCTTTCGCGGCGGAGGTGTTCTGCGGGTTGTCAAATCCGATGACCTGCCCGCCGAGGCGGAGCATCGCCGCCTGAAAGGACATTTGGGTGCGGGTAGAGGGCTCGTAGAAAAGAGTTGCCATGATTTTTCCCTTGCACGCGTCGAGGTATTGTTCCGGGTGCAGGCGGATATCGTCCGCAAGCGTGAGTATCTCCTCGACCCTGCCGGAGGAAAGATGGTTTAAATCAATGAGGTGGGAAAATGACATGTTTTGTTCCATCCTTTCCGTTAGTTACTTCGTGCTTTATTGTAGCAGGATTCGACGGCTTTTACAATGTGACGGAAAGGTTTTCTACGCATTTTTGGAAACTTTATAAGCAGAGAAGGAGTTTATGTAAAAAACCGTACTTTGTGAGTCCCTCTAAGAGAGGCTGCCTTTGAAAATGAAAGGGAAAGTTATGGGGATAGAGGCTGTTTCAGCTGTTCGTGCAAAGAAGGCATACCGATATAGAGCGGAAAGGATAAGGCCGGTGAGGGAATGAACCCGTTCGTTATTTTTTCTCTGTGTGTACTGGGTTACGCCCGGTGAGGTAGTGAATAGAACGCTCAATCGCGTCCCTGGAGTTGCCCCAGTCCGCCTTTGGCCCTGCGTTGCGGTAATCAAACATGGTGCAGAAATGGTCAACGTCCGCCTTCAGACCGATGAGATAGCGCTTGGTGATCGCTGCGGTATCCGCTGCAAATGCGGGGCAGTCCTTGGCGGGGAGGGATTTTTGAGCATCCGCCATCAGGCGCTGGTAATGCGGATAGCAAAGGCCTGCCTGCTCCTGATACAATTTTTTGAATTCCGGCTCGTTTGTATACATCTTGCAGAGGTTTTTCACCATGCCGCTGACCGCTTCTTCGATTTTATCGCACACATAGCAGGTATCATGGAGATAGTGTGGCTCCATCGGCCTTGAAAAAAGGGATTTTTTTACGGGCTTTGTGCCCGCCGCATCTTCTACTCCCTTGAGCAGCCCGTCCAGATGGCTTTGCAGCATCAGAGCGATGCTCAGGCGGTTTTTGCGTTCAAGCATCATAAAGTAGTGGTCTTTGCAAAAGCCGAGGCGGTTTGTCTCTACCCGGATATCGGGTTCCATCATGGCGGCGCCCATAATGTACTCCAGACAGCGCTGCTCAAGCATATCGCGCAGGCGGCACAGCGGGCAGCCGTCCTTTGGCTCAAACACCTCGCTGATGGGGATGGTATAGATGGCTTCCTTCACATGAGTTCCTCCTGTATCTTTAGCGTCGCCGCCGTATGACGGGCGAAGGGTTTGTATCGGGAAAACTGCCGGATGAAAAATCCCGGCGGCGTCTGTAGCAATTATACCATGGATATGGTAGAATGCTACTGAAAAATAAAAGGAAATGGGAGATTTTTTCTTTGGAGATAAGCTTACAGGAGCGGGCAATCCTGCTCACCGGCGTGTCCTGCCTGAACCTGGACGAAACACTCGATTGTGGGCAGTGCTTTCGTTTTGTCCGCCAGCAGGACGGTTCTTACCGGGGCATCGTACGCGAAACGCTACTACATATCACTGCGCTGTCCACTGATTCCTTTCTTTTGGAGGGGACGACGCTCGAGGAGTTTGAGAATATCTGGTTCGACTACTTTGACCTTGGGCTCGACTACGAGGCGCTCAAAGCCCGCTACAGGGAAGACGAAACCATGCGCCGGGCCCTGTGCTATGCTCCGGGTATCCGGGTGCTGAAACAGGAGCCGTGGGAGGCACTGTGTACGTTTATCATTTCCCAGAACAACAATATTCCGCGCATCAAAGGGATCGTGGAGCGCTTCTGCGAGGCGTTTGGCAAGCCGCTTGGGAGGGGAGAATACGCTTTTCCCACACCGGAATCCATCTGCTCGAAGGCGCCGGAGGATTTATCCTACCTGCGGGCGGGATTTCGTGCGAAGTACCTCATTGACGCGGCGCAGAAAGTCGCCTCGGGTGAACTTGTGCTGGAAAACCTCTGTAACCTACCCATCGACGAGGCAAGGCAGGCGCTTCAGGTGGTCAAGGGAGTTGGCCCGAAAGTCTGCGATTGCGTGCTGCTGTATGGGTTGCATCGGCTTGATGCGTTTCCGGTGGACGTGTGGATAAAACGGGTGCTCGAGCGTTTTTATCCACAGGGGACCCCTGCTTGTATTGAGGGGACGCAGGGGATTGCCCAGCAGTACCTGTTCCACTACATTCGCCATCTGGACGAGGCGGAGCAGAAGGAGGAAGCCAAGTGCGCAGCTACCGCTATGTAATTGACGCAGAACACGACGGCATGCGTGTACAGGATTATTTAAAGCAAGTGCATGGATATTCCAGGCGCAACATCATTAAATTAAAGCAGCTGGAGACGGGGCTTGTCCAAAACGGCGTGCGTACCCGGACGGTAGATATCCTGCATGCGGGCGATGTGCTGGACATTACTTTTCCGAATGACGCCCGTACCCCGCTGGCAGTGGAGGCGGATCCCTCCATCATTGTGTATGAGGATGAGGACGTTATGGTGCTCGACAAGCCGCCCTTTATGCCGGTGCACGAATCCAAACGCCATCAGAAGGACACACTGGCAAACCTGTTTGCCGGAATCTGCGGACAGCGAGGGGAATCGTTTTGTTTCCGACCGATAAACCGGCTCGACCGGGATACCTCCGGGCTGGTCGTCGCGGCAAAGAATTCCCACTACGCTTCTATCTTGTGGAAGAGTGTGAAAAAGGAATATCTTGCGATCGTGTGCGGGGTACCTCCAAGGGATTACTATCGCATGGAAGCGCCGATTGCCAGAAAAGAGGACAGCCTGATAGAACGCCATGTGAGTGAACAGGGACAGTACGCACTGACCCACTGCCGTATCCTCTCCCGTGGGGAAAACTATTCGCTGTGCCGGGTCAAAATTGATACCGGGCGTACCCACCAAATCCGGGTACACATGGCACATCTTGGGTTTCCGCTTGCAGGAGATACGCTGTATGGGGTGGACAATGCCCTGATTAACCGGCATGCCCTGCACTGCTTTGTTGCCCGTTTCCCGGATTTGGACAGAAAGCGGACCATCGAAGTGCGCTCTCCTCTCCCACGGGATTTTCTTGCACTGATGGAGCGGGCAGGCTTAACTCTTCCGCAGCCGCTACCTGAATTTGAAGAAAACCGCAAAGTTATCTTCCCTGAAATTTCCCTGAAATAAGGCAAAAAGAAAACACCGCAGAACTGAAGTGACCCCAAAAAGTTAGACAATATTATTTCAAAGTAAAAATTGTTCAAGC
>ERZ781272.1137-NODE-1137-length-11138-cov-3.380222_pt1 | contig 11138 bp, 17 predicted proteins | sample MGYA00375850_ERZ781272 | MGnify/ENA primary metagenome ERZ781272 (study PRJEB29790, sample SAMN06051246) | human gut metagenome | host: Homo sapiens | place: USA: Cincinnati, Ohio | collected 2013-06-21 | study: EMG produced TPA metagenomics assembly of the Gut...
ACAGCGGTAATCCTGCTGGCGGGCTTCCTTTCCATGTTTATCACGTCCTATTTTATCAAAACGGCCTATAATTCCTTCAGTGCGCTGGTGACGGCTACCCTGTTGCTGCCCGCCCATACAGCGGCAGCTACCCGCATTGTCAACAATTTGATTGGAGCCGCGGTCACGGTGGTTAGCCTGTTTTTCTGGAATCGGCTGTTCCGCCGCTGGGATAAGAGCCTTCAAAATTCCTAATACGATGTCCTTCGTGTGCATCTCACATAGTAGCCGGATGCAAAAATCAAGAACGCAAAAACTCCCCGGGGCCTGCCGTCTGATAAGCCCCGGGGAGTCTTATATTTACAAGGCCATATCCAATCGGCACCTGTTAGATTTCTATAAGGAATTCTTATCTGTAGTTTTGAAAAAACTGCCTTATGAGTCCCTGTGTCATCGCATCAGCCATCACCAGTGCTTCTTGCTCAATCCTCTCAAAGATGTTGATACCGTCTTCATACTTCTGAGTCAATATGGCAACGGCTTCCGCCTTGGTCATTGCGAGGTGATCGTACAACATTTTTTGCCATTCCTGCACCGACCAATATGGATTGATCCTACTCAGGAAGGCCGCAATTTCATCCGCGTTTGCGTACCAGCGCCGCTCGGCATCGGCAGCAGCAGCGCTGTCGCCAGCTTTTGCTGCACGAACAAGTTCAGAGGCTATCGTGAGATGTCTTGTAAACAGTTCCGCAAATGCTGCGGCAATGTTTTCACCATAAAATGGTTTCAAGGCTGCTTCAAAATCTTTAGGATTTCGCAGAAGGCGATTTGCAACAAGCTGCGTGTCGGGCAGTCCGAAAGCGGCACTGACAAGGAACAGCCTCGTCCAATAGACATGCTGCTCCCACAGTAACCGCATTCGATTGCTCAACGTCTGCTCAGTCTTACTGATACTCTGGGACGGGGGCGGAGAACCTGCATAAGGAATGCAGATGATCTGTCCAATACGCAGATTGTCTTTATCCAACATAGGATTTGCGGACATGATTTCCTGCATGGTCTTTTGGAAGCGCCGGGCGATCAGCCACAGCGAGTCTCCGGGCTGGACGGTATATGAACCTGTTCCTATCGGGCATGAGGACATGGGCTTCACTGCCTTTCCAATCAATATGATGCTGCCGTTACATGATATGATTGGTTTCCAAAAATGTTCCCTTTTCCGCCTATTAGCACATAGCGCTTAAACTGCGAAATCCGTCCGGAGATTATCCGGGCGGACTTTTATATACTACACCGCCGCCCCCAGTCCGGCCGCCGCCAGCTTTTCATCAAGCCAACCGCTTCGATAACCCAGTGCGGGCACTGCCGGCCCTATTAGAACCATCACCCCGAATAATGCCCGCACAAAAGAAATTGCCCTCACCCATCTTAATTGATCGGTGAGGGCCTTTTTATATCTGGTTCTGGTGTATCGCGTATTAAACAGCCTCTATTTTTCGCTTCTGCGCCATGGTAGCGGCAAGCCGTCGCGGCCTATCTCACTGTGGCAGTTCATCGAGCGAGGCAAAGGTATAGCCCATGTCCTCCCATTTGGTTAGCAGCTCGTCAAGGATCTCCGCGTTGGTAGATGAGGTTTGATGCAGTAGGACGATGGCACCGTTGTGGATGCGTGGAAGCAGTTTTTTATATGCCTGTTCTGCTGTGGGCTGATTGTCAGCGTACCAGTCCACATATGCGAGACTCCAAAGGATTGTTCGATAACCCAACGCATCGGCCTGACGCAAGTTTTCTACGCTGTACACACCTCTCGGAGGGCGATAATAGTGGGAAAGTTCCTTTCCTGTGGTCTTGTAATACAGTGCGGCCACGTCATCCAATTCTTTTTGGAAAGCCGCCTGATTGGCAATGGCGGACATGTCGGGGTGATGATAGGTGTGGTTGCCCACGATATACCCCTCGTCTGCCATCCGCTGTACCAGTTCCGGGGCAGATTCGATCATATGCCCCACCACGAAAAATGCCGCTGGTGCATTGTGTTTTTTCAGCGCATCCAGGATTTTTGCTGTGTTTCCGTTTTCATACCCACAGTCAAAGGTCAAATAGATCACTTTATTTGCGGTGTCTCCTACATAGTAGGCGTGGTACTTGGCCAGTTCTTCGGCGCTGGCGTTGCCTATGGGGGTCTGCCCCTCCGTGGGAAAGGAAAGTCCCCAGTTGGCTGTTTGTACCGCTGGAATGCAGGCAGAACCGTTCGTTGTTGTGACGGTGCCCTTGTAAGAGCAGCCGCAACCGCTGAGCACCGATACTGCAAACAAAAGAGAATAGACAAGCGCAGCACCGCGTATCCGGATGGAATTAGACAAGGAACACAACCTTCTTTCTCCGGCATGAAACCGTTTGTCAGTTGTGTTCAGTTTTGCGCGATCACTGTGAAATTATGCATAAGAGAGCCTGTAGTTGCCATCGGCATATCCACACGCTTTGAAAGTCTTACAAAGCCGGGTAAGCAATCCGGCTTTCTGCGTGTAAATTTAGGTGCAATTTTTTCATTTTTACACATGACAGCTTTAAACATGATTCTAAGCGCATCAGTTGCGCAACATGAATTTGTTGATGCTCTGAGCAAAAAACAAAGAAGCCTTGATTCCTCAAGGCTTCTTTTTTGGTGGAGGTGGGGAGAGTTGAACTCCCGTATAATTTTGCTTGCAAGAAAATTTTCTTTTGTTTTCAATGGTTTTTCAGACTATTATTGTCTCTAAAGAAAATAAAAATCACAAGTGAAAAATAAAAAGTGGGTTATAAAGTGGGTTACGGAAAAGAACAAAACCCGGCCCCCGAGGTCAGTCCTCAGAGGCCGGGTTAATTCACATAAGACGTCCCTGTTAACGCACACCAGAAGTCAACCTCGCACTGCATATCTGGCGTGGCACAACAAAAGGCCGACAGAAAGGATAGTATCATGACGCTGGAGCAAAAAAGCAATGACCGCCTGTATAAACACTAAAGATCCGGACGCAGCAGCCGTGCTCCGCTGGGCGATATTTGAGTCGGAGCGGATCTACCCCGGCAAATAATAAAACCCCCGGAGCTTACCCATTGGTAGGCCCCGGGGGATAAATTTTTCAAAGGGCAGTCAAGACTTTTTATTCTTTTTATTCTTTGAAAGGAAGAAGCCCGCGCCACCAAATACAAAAACTATAAACCCTGTCCCTATTAAAGCTGAGAGAATACCGTGTTGTTGAGATAAGCGTATTAACCAACTTCCGGAATTAGAGTAATCGATATAATACAGCCAGCATGATACCGAAAGCACCAGCAACATAATGTAGTTACTCCATATCCAAAAGGGATATCTTTTACTCAATGATGCAGTTGCATCCTCGCATGTTTTTATGGATAGCTTTGTTAACTTTGAAACTAGAAAAGAAAACGTGAAAACAAGGTTTAAAATACAAAGGCCCCAAATGCTTCCAATTATAATTAGTTGAATAATTGGAATGGATTTTGCCCCGTCAAAAATATTATCTAATGAGCTTATACCTCCGAATATAATAAAAGAAAGTGCGGTGAAAATACTTACAAGCGATATCAATTGCTTATTCATATCTTCGGTCAGCTTAGTAATATGCGGAGCTATATTACTTTCAAATTTATTTTGAAACTCTCCCTCACCTTGCCGCAATGAATCAATTTGCATTTGAGCTAGATTTGCATGATCCCACAATTTATCTACCATTGTACTAAGTTGCTTAGCCGGACAGTCTTCTTTTGATCCACTCGGGCAGCACGAATACGCGTAGTCTTGTAATTTTTCAAGGTTTGAAAGAAATACGCCATTGTCTTCTGCTGCCGCAGAAAAAAGATAATTGCTAATATCAGAGTAAAACCAACGAGTGTACTTATTCTCGTATTCTCTCACTTCGCTATATACCTGTTCAGCGTGAAAGGTGCTGGTAGTGCCAGAAAGATCAAAGCATATTTTGCGAATCGCCTCGTGCCTGTCTTGTACGCACTTCCGCCCCTCGCCGTCTTCCTGCGGGGTCCCTTTCAGTGGGTCCACTTTCAGCATAGTTTAATCCTCGGTTATTTTTCAAAATAAGCGCGAATTGTTTCGTTGCTAATAAGGTTGTTTCTCCCTCGCACATACGCCTTTTTCCAAGGCAATTGATTGTGGGTAAACTCGACCAATTGAGATGCAGAATATTTTGCAGTGGCGTCAACCATTGCGTTAATTTTACCTTGATCGCTTTCTGATATTTTTTCATAAAGGAAAAGAAAAGGATCATTTTGGCTGGATGGGATTATTGCGCCTCCGTAAATCTTATAGCGATGGTATACGGATGGAACGACGGGCCCAAAATCCCAAGCTTCAATTTCATCAGAAAAGCACGGAGAGTGGTCTGGCGTTGACACGAGAAATTCTGCCTGCACATAATATAGCACTTTTTGAAGCTTGAGATTCGATATCCCTGACCCGCGACTATTACAATAATCAATAATATATCGAGCAATAGACAATGCCTTGTACATTCAGAACCCCTCCTTTCTTTTCTTTACAAAATATTGTACTCTACATTGTCTAAAACGTCAATTGACTTTATATCCAACAACTGTATGTCATGTTGTGACATAATGACACCAGAAAAGGCAGAAGACCTTTTTATAAATAATTGGCTTTTCTCCGCAAAAATGCACTCGTGAGTACAATGCGTAAAAACAAAGGCATCACCCCAAAAATTTTGTTAGAGGACGAGGTCTACTTCCCGTTTACAATACTGCCGTCTCCAGCCCGACAGCCCGTAACTCCTGATCACCCCGCCGCCTCGGTAAATAAACACCAGCGTCCGAATCCAATTGCGGAAATGCCACGATATAAAAGAAAAAGCCACCACCGATCTTGGTTGATCGGTGGTGGCTTTTAGCTTTCTATATTACGCTTTTCCGTCCACCTTGGCATACCTGTGCAGCATGGTCACAAACTGCCGCCTGGTCAACGGGCTATCCAGCATCAAGTCGCCGCTGGTGTTTCCCTGCATGATGCCGTTGTCCACAGCCCACTGAACAGCCTCCGGCAGCACTACCGTGTAAACGGGTCTGACAGCCCCCAGAATCGACTTTACAGGCCGGGTGCGCTCCATGACTTCCCCACCATTAGAATCGTTGCTGGCGGAAGTATTGCCCTCAATGCACAGGTATCCGTTAGATAGTACCTGCGTGATGATGCCGCAGTGGTCGGGGACCTTGTCGCCGCCACAGTCGTAAATGGCGATGTCCCCCGGCTGATAGTCGGACGTGACCCACATACCGGCCTTTTTCGCCGCGTTCATCAGGGCGGTGCAGCTGGCCGTTCGCGTAGGCAGTTCAACGCCGACTTGTGCACAACACCATTGTACAAAAACCATGCACCACGGATAGGAAGCGCCGGAAACCTCGCGGCCATAATACCACGTATTATATTTGACCTTGTTGCTGTTTGCCGGGCATTCCTTCACTCCGCGCTGCGCCCGGGCAACGGCAATTAGGTCTTTAGCTGTTGGCATGTCCAATCACCCCTTTGTCAGCTGCTTAGTAACCTGATTAACGCCAGTTGCCGCCAGACCGCTTACAATGCCAACGGCGACGGCGGTAAGGTAGTCAGTCGCCGGGAAGTCCGGGACGTGTGCAAACAGCGCCACAGCTCCCAGCACAGCTCCCGCCAGACCACACGCGATGGGGATATACTTATCGTTGTTCCACGGGCTGGCCTTGACGATCAGGCCAACCAGATAGCAGATCACCGTGATAACCGCCACGGATGCAATACCAAAATCCATTTTTATGTCCTTTCTACGTTGGGGCGGGATTTCTCCCGCCCCTGTTGATTACTTCCGCTTGATGGGTTCGCCGGGAACCACAGCTCCATCGTCCGCCACATAGCCGGGGCTGTTACTGGTCAGAACTGCCTTAACGGCGTAGCCCAGATCGTCATATGTGACGGCAAAGCAGCCCTGCTGTACGGTCTGATTGGCAAGCTCCTGCTTGCGGGTCATGTCGGGATTGTTCATAATGTGTACTTCCTTTCAAATATGTTTTCCGCCCTCTGCGGTTGGGTCACTTATCTGATGGCGCTCCGTGCGCCTGCTTGTTTAGATGCTTTTCCAGCTTGTCCAGTGCATCATGCACCGGGCCGTCGCACCCCTGCTCCGCCAGCCCCTGTAAGCAAGCCTTAATGCCGTAGCACAGCAGCGTCTGCTCCGTCTGGATTGCCCGAATGGTCTTACTCTGCGCCCGGTCGCGCTCAATAAACTTGTAGATCGCCAGCACTGCCGCTCCGATGAGCGCCAGCGACCCAAGCAGCCGTGCCAAATCGTTGATTGTCTCTGCGTCAATGTACATCCGCAGTCCTCCATTTCCAGCAATAGCGCGGCCTCTCGCCACCCCGGACCGCGTACCGCATCCAGTCCAGCCCGACGATCACGGGGCCGCTTACAGCGCACCACAGGGCCGCAAACTGCGGGCAAGCCTGTCCCAGCACATTGCCCGTCAGGTGGGAGTAGTCCCACACGCCCCATCCCAGCCACAGATTGACGATGCAGCCGGTAATAAATTCCGCCACGGTGATGGCAAGCCCGCACAAGATGGCTTGTGCCCAAATCGGACACCGCCACGGCAGCTCCGCGCCCATGCGCTCCATGATGATGCCCAGCAGCAGCGCCAGAACCAGCATCGTCCAGCTGATGCCCGACCGGTGACCTGTGGCGGTCTTGTAGACGACCTCGCACAGAAAGTATGTAATCCCGACGAAGCAGCCCATCAGGCCGCTTAAAATCACGTCTCCGGCCTTACGCATTGCCGCCTCCCGCCGCCGCAATGACGGCGGCCATATGCGTCGCCAGATCGTCCGGCAGCGTCGCGCCGTAGGTGATAGCTTGCACGTCGGCAACAGCGGTGCAGCGCTTGACCCATGTCCGGGCATGGTTGCAGTATGTCTGGTGGTACAGGATGTGCGCGGTCGCCGCCTTTGCCATGATGGCGATGTCCGCCGCCGGATAGACTTCACACAGGCTTCCGTCCAGATGGTAGGCGTAGCCGCTGCCGCCCGCCTTGACGGCCTCTTTGGCGGTCGTCAGATTGATCGGGTCGGGGATACTAAGGCTGATATGCCCCGCCGTGCCGTCCGATAGCGTCACGTCGCACCCGGCGGTAATGGCAGCGTCACAGGCAGCATTGATCTCCGCCAGCTTGTCCGCCTGCACCTCTGCAAGCGACGGCTTCGTGGGCTCTGCGGGGGCCACGTTGGAAAGGATGATCGCGTTTCCCTCAATTAGCGGGTACTGGTAGTCCGCCACGGTATCCGTGCGCAGACACATACCGCCGTCCGCCGTGTACAGCGATACGGTAGCACCCAGCGCCGCCGGGGCTGATTCCAGCGCATACCGTACCTCTCCAGCGGCAATTTGCTGGTCTAGGACTGTGTAATGCTTTGATGTGCCAGTTGTGATGTACATAGGCTTCTGCCTCCTTTAATTTGGTCTATAAACATCAAATACAATAGTTGCCATGACATTCATATTTCCGGACGATACGACAAGCATGGTATCAGGTATATCTGCGCTGTAATATCCAAAGACAGGGTAATAATTTCCGTTTGAATACAGATAGCGCCCGATAATAAAATCACCTGCTCGTAGGGGAGTTCCAGAAAAATCGCTCGCCGCAAGATTCTGGACAGTGGCTTGCAGTCTAAGCATACAAGATGTGGTCCCCACTTTGGAATCTCCGCCTCGTTTGGCGATGATGCACTCACCCATTACGCCACCGCCTTTTGGCAGCAGTTATGTGCCGTAGATGTAGTTGTACGTAAGTCCCTCTTGATTTGTCGCAAGTGTAATTTGGCTACTGCCTCCGTATAACTCGTAGCGGACTTTAAAGCCCCCGTCCACGATTTCCACCGCATAGTTACCAGCATAATTGACGGTTTGCTTAACCGGGCTTCCCGCTGTTGCCAGTCCGCCATATGGGTAATTCGTTGCAAAAAGGCGACCGTGGTTTTCGATAACCAGCACCCACTTGGGTGTGATGCCGAGATCAATAACACGTCCATTAACGCCATTGCCAGTGTATGTCCCGCACTTAACTCCGCTATGCGGATGCCCTGCCAAGATGCACTCACCCATTGCAAACACCTCCCGCAGAGCGTCCGCAATAGGTAGACAAAACTAATTGTGTGTGTGTGTGTGTGTACACGTACACGGACTTTTGTTTCTGTTTCATGGACTGTTCCTCCCTTTAAAACGCTTTGTACTCGAAAGATTCTCGAATGTAGGAAATCAATGCCTCGCACATAATCCATGTGGATGTAGCGGTGGGATTTAAACTGGTGTGGGTTGCGGATACGTTAATCTTGGCCTCTGCCCCTGCGGTGTCGTAAGTCATGGTAAGCGTATATGTGGCAGAAGCACCATATTGGCTATTTGTTACAGCGATGTTGAATACATAGGGTTTATTCGCGTATAGGACGATATCCGTATTGATTGGAATCCCAGAATCAATGTGATATAAAGCAGAAAAGGAAATGTGGATCTTCTCCAACTTGAATTTGCTTGTAAAAAGGGGAGTTACATACGCATCTGTTGTTCCGTTCGGATATTCTATAATCTGAATCCTGTTTCCAGTTGTATCTAGGCTGATTTTGTTTCCACCGTCCCCGCCCCTGCGGGATACCAATGCCTCTCCCATTACCGCACCACCTTAAATTGCAGCGGAAACGCCACGGTCGGGGCCTCGGTACACCAAATTTGCACGCCGCCATCATAGGTGGTCGCCCGCAGCACCTTACCCCATGCCTCCGCATACAGCTTATTAGCGGCGTTGTCAGTCCCCGTCAAAATGTCGGTCACTGGATTGTCCGCCGCCAGCATCCCGCCCACGGCCACATTTTGATAAAAGAAACCCCCGGATGCCGTCCATGCCACCGGCACGGTGCAGGTCAGCGTCACGGTGTTTGCTTTTCCGTTCCACGCCGTCCGCTCCGCCGCCGTAAGGTGTGCCGTGGTATCGCCGGTGTGGGCAGCCAGTGCGACACTAGTGGCCAGCCCGTCAAAGGCCGCATTGAGCGCGTTTACCCCTGACTGCGCAGCATTGATTTGCTCAGACTGATAGTTGTAGCCGTGAGCCGCAGTCAGGCCAACATCAGTTCCGGCAGGGCTGATGATTTGATTCGTCGCCCAGTTCGTGGGCAAATTCGCAGGTAGCTTATTGCTTAAAGGTCTATCTGCCATTATGCAGTCGCCTCCTTTACGGGAATTCTGTGCGTGATCTGCACAGGGCTAGAAACCGGCACATACACAGCAGCCGATTCCAAAACAGCACCGCTGGAATTCAAAAGCTCAATCTGTGTGATTGGATTGGCTTGCGCCGCGGTCACCGTGTAAGAAATCGTTGCCGTGTTCCCAGATGCGGATTTTTTCTCAAAGGCCGAAATTATGACGTTCCCATTTAGTCTGGCACTCGCCACATCGGAGGCGGCGAAGGACGCTACATCGCTGAGCATACTGCTTTGCAAGCTCATTTGCCCTGCCGTGACAATCACCCCTTTCTCTTGGCTCTGGCTAAATGGAGAGCTCCCGAGTCCCCAGTAGCCGAGCCGATAGTTATACGCAGTCTCGCTTAGGCTGACAGTTTCAGACATCGCGATGGAATTCAGCACCAGCGGACGATTGATATATACGATGTGGCACGGCTTGACGGCGTTGATCGTAATTTCCACTTCAGATGCCCATTGCTGATTTTCTGCCGTCGCCTCGATGTAGAGCGTATAGTTTGCATAGTCCACCACCACCGACCATGCGCCGTGGCCGATCATTGCGTCCAGCCGGTCATAGAGAAATTTCAGTGTGAACGGCGGATTAAAGGCCAGTCGGTTCAGGATTCTGGCCCGGCGAAAATCCAGCGTTTCCGCAGGAGCCGCAGTAATTCCGAAAAGTTTTTCCCAGTCTGATACCGTCCCTGCGTCGGCTGTGCTGACGAAGAAGTTGTCATGCACAACGCCCATGTACTGCGCGAAGGACTCCAACGATGGGGCCTCGGCAGACATGAGCTGAGAATAGTCCACTATGTCCCGGAAATAAGTCGGGAGATACTGTACGATATCAGTTTCCATTGGTAAGCGTCACCGTCCCCACCTCAGGCGTTTGCTGCGTCGTTCCGCTCTCAGTGAGCTGAATGTCTGCGTCGGCGCCATTGAGCAGTAAGTTCGTTACATTCACCACACCTGTCACGCTCAAAATGGCCGTGGTAATTCTCGCGCGGTAGATCACGCTGGAATAGTTGGTCGTTCCCGCAAGCGTAGGTTTGGCCCACGCAGCCTGAACCAACGTGATATAGTTGGAGATCGCGGATTCAATCCCGGCTTTCAGCTGATCCAGCGTATACCCGCTGGCGACCGTGACAGCGGCAGACACATTCACCGCAACTGTCGCAGGGGTCGTCACAGTCACTGCTGCGCCGATTGGGGCCATCCCGTATCCCTTTCCGCTATTTTGCGTCGGATCTACTGCAGTCTGGACGGCATTGATCAGCGTAGTAGTCGCTGGCCGATAATTACTATCAACAATAGACAACTTGACCGTTCCTCCGCCGTTCCATGTTGGGTACACCTGTACGCCGCCCACTCCGCTGATCCCACCCACAAATTCGATATAGGACTGGACATTGCCGCCAAAGGCCTTTTCACTAAGATGCAAAATACATCTGGCCCTCAGTGCATCATCCTCCTCTTCATCGGATCCGGAAATCAGAATGTCGGACAGGACTGCAGAATTGAGCCCTGCAATGAATGTGACAGCGATCAGGTCGCCGGAATAACTGTTTCCGATGGTTCCTGGCGTTTCACAGGTCAATTGGTATTTCCCCTCAGATACCAGCGAGGTCACCGTATAGAAGATCGGATTTGCTTCATTTGTGGAGAACCGGGATCCGATTGGGACAGCAGTATTAAACACTCCTAGGCGCACAGCGGCGGATGCAGGGTACCGTGCAATTCCGACATCCTGTGCCACCAGATCAAGGTCTTCACCTACGGCTGTTTGGACATGGCCGCTGCGCTGCACCTTATCCAGATCGAGGTAGGCGTCCTCCAGCGCATAAGCGGCGGGGCCCATAGCGGGGGTGCGTGAGAA
>ERZ781272.1138-NODE-1138-length-11131-cov-3.141838_pt1 | contig 11131 bp, 8 predicted proteins | sample MGYA00375850_ERZ781272 | MGnify/ENA primary metagenome ERZ781272 (study PRJEB29790, sample SAMN06051246) | human gut metagenome | host: Homo sapiens | place: USA: Cincinnati, Ohio | collected 2013-06-21 | study: EMG produced TPA metagenomics assembly of the Gut...
TTTTGCTAGACATATACTCCACCACATCTAAATAATTATTAATCTCTAAATTTGGTGAAAATATTTCATCTTTAAAGTAAGATTTTATATCTAACTTGTAATTCTCATTTCCTTTACTTATAAAATGATTTATTTTATTCATATCTGCATCACTTAAAATAGGTGATATATTTATAATAGGTAAGTTTTTGTATTGTAGATTAATAGTTGATATTATCAAATCTATATCTTTAAAATCTAATTCTTCAAGTTTATAAGATGGATACACTCCACATATTTGAATTCTAGATCCAAATCTATTCGATAGTTTACTTCTTAGAAGTATGGATGTTCCCATACCCGATGCACATATAAGAATTACTCGAAGCCTATCTTTTCTTCCTTTTATGTTCATCCTTTCTAATGCTCCACCAAAATGTAGTGCCAAAAATCCAACCTCATTCTCATCTACTTCCACATTCATATCTTCTTCTATAGCTTTAGCTAAAAAGTTTGCTAGCTCATAAGCCAATACATAATTTTTCTTTATTTGATCTAATAAATTGTTTCTTATTTTCATCTTGTATTGTATTCTGTGAAGAACACTTTTTAAGTGAATAAGAAGACCATTTTCCAGGATTTCATCATGAGTAAAATCTATACCTATTTGTAAATAAATCTCTTTTAGAGACTTTCTTATAGTATCTAAATTGTTATTATCTTCTTCATCTATAGAATAATTATCATCTTTAAACAATCTATTTTGAGATTTTAAATGTTGATATATATACACAACCTCTGCTGTTGGAAATTCTATTCCAGTCAGCTCACATATTTGTCTACAAAGATTTATTGCTGCTTCATATTCAATGTCTCCTACTGGTATATGCCTTGATTCTTCTTCATTAATAATTTTGTCATTTTTTATCCTTGTTATAGTGATAACTATATGGTTGAATAAATTATCAAATCCTAAGTCAGTAATGTTTAAGTCATATTTATTTATTACATCAATTATTATAGATCTAATACTTTCTGAAGATTTTGTATCTATCATTTCTAGAATAGTTCCTGACTTTTCTTGACCTGTTTTATGTACAATATAATCAGATAAAAAATATCTAAATTTAGCCTCATTACCACTAATATAAACTCCAGAGTTACCTTTACGTGATAACTTTAAATCATAATTATGTAATATCTCTTTTACTACTTTCAAATCATTTTTTAATGTAGATAAACTTATAAATAACTCATCACATAACTCATCTTGTTTTATGGATTCTGTTTCACTGTCCGCATATAAAAAAGCCAATTTTCTTATTAACCACTCTACTCTATTTTCTTCCAGCGTATATACACAATTACAATCAATTTCTCCAACTACACTTTTTAGTATTTTATAATCATCATAATTATCATATCTTATCTTATACCCATAACTTCTCTTAGAAAGAATTTCACAGTTATATGGTTGTAAGAATTCATTTATGTCCTTTATCTCCCTTTGCACTGTTTTAGCAGAAATTTGATTTATTTTTGCTAAATCATTACCACTGATATATCCATCAGCACTTATAATTGCATTTATTATTCCTCTTTGTCTACCTGTTGCTTTTATCATTTCTATCTCCCTTATGTTTATATAGTATCAAGAAGAGCTTTTTTAAAATAGTCTTTATATTTCTCTTATAAAAGGACATTTGCCGTCTTACTTTGCGGGATAATGTCCTTTATAATTCTACTACTTTAATACATGTTATAAAAATATATTTTATTTTAATAACATGTATTAAAAATTTCATATATTACATAATTTATCACTTATACCAAATGATACTACGTTAAAATCTAATGAACCTATGATAATATATTTCTTAAATCTTTATAGGGGGATTATGTATGAAAAGAATTAAGAAAATAGTAATAACTCTTTTAATAGTCTTTTTAATTGGAGCTATAGGGGTTAGTTCTTTAGTAGGAATATTTTTTTATAATTTAGCATTGAATACAAATTATTCAAAAGATATAGTATATGCAGATCATAATGGTGATAAATTAAGAGACAATGAAAAATGGTTGGACAAAGAGTCTAATTATACGGAAAATTATATTGAATCTTCTGATGGATTAAATCTACATGCTTATATGATAAATCAGAATGAAAGTAATGATAAATGGGCAATTGTTGTTCATGGTTATGGTGGTAGCGGTAAATTAATGAGTGCTAAAGCCAAATATTTTTATAAGATGGGATATAATGTGCTGATTCCAGATTTAAGAGGTCATGGGAAAAGTGAAGGTGAATATATTGGTATGGGATGGAAAGATAGACTTGATATAATAAATTGGATTAATTTTATAATTAAAGGTAATTCAAATTCTAAAATAGTTCTTCATGGTACTTCTATGGGTGCTGCCACGGTTTTAATGGCTTCTGGAGAAGATTTACCTTCTAATGTAAAGGCTATTATAGCTGATTGTGCTTATACTTCAATTTGGGATGCATTTAATTATGAACTAGAAACTTATTTAAAGTTACCATCTTCTTATATACTAAATGTTACTAATATTGTAACTCAATTAAAAGCTGGATACTCTTTAAGAGAAGGTTCTACATTAGATGCAGTAAAAAAATCTACTGTACCTATTCTTTATATTCATGGTGATAGTGATAAGTTTGTTCCTTATTCTATGATGAATGAGTTATACAACGCCACTAATTCACCAAAAGAAAAATTAACTGTTGAAGGGGCTGAACATGCAAACTCTGATTTAGTTGCACCTTTTCTTTATTGGCTAACAATAGAAGATTTTATTGAACAGTATGTTTCTTAATCATTAATTTAGATAATACAAATTTAAGTTTTAAAGTATAAAAATAAGTCTCTGATTAAAGAGACTTATTTCTATCTAAATATATATTATTATATAGCTCTAGTATATTCTTTTAACCACTCAGTTTCTTCAGCAGTTAAGAACGGACTAACTGTATCGAATACCATCTTATGATATTCATTTAAGTATGCTTTTTCATCTTCATTCATAAGATTGACATCTATAGCATCTAAATCTAATGGTGCTATTGTTAATGGTTCAAATTCCATAAATTGGCCATATTCATTTTTTATACCTTTTTTACAAAGCATTTCATTCTCTAATCTTATTCCGTGAGAACCTGCTTTATAGAATCCTGGCTCATTAGTAGTTATCATTCCTTCTTCTAATGTAGCTAAGTTTCTATTGTCACATCTGAAACCATTTGGAGCTTCGTGAACATTTAATACATGTCCTATACCATGACCTGTACCGTGATTGTAGTTAAGACCTTGTTCCCTCATTATTCCTCTAGCTAATATATCTAAGTAGTATCCGTTTACACCATATAAGAATTTAGCTCCTGACAATCTTATCATTGCTCTAGCAACTGATGTAAAGTTAGATTTTTCTTCTTCTGTAAGTGATCCTAAAGCAAAAGTTCTAGTTATATCAGTTGTTCCATCAAAATATTGTCCTCCTGAATCTAACAAGAATAATCCTTTTGGCTCTAAAGTAGTATTACTTTCCTCAGTCGCACTGTAGTGAACTATTGCTCCATTAGCCCCATATCCTGCTATAGAAGCGAAACTTGGCTCTATAAACTGTCCTTGTTCTTTTCTAAGCTCAGTCATTTTATCTGCTGCACTTATTTCAGTTATTTCTACTTTTCCTATGTTGTTTTTTAACCAGTACATAAACTTAGTTACAGCAACACCATCTCTTATATGAGCTTGTTTAGTATTTGCTATTTCCACAGGATTTTTTTCTGCTTTAAATATTGTTGAAGGGTTCATAGAATTTAATACTTTTACACCTTCTGGTATATTTTTTAATATTGTGTAGTTTATTTTGTTACTATCAACTAAAACTACTTCTTCTTTTTCTATAGTTTTAACAAACTCATCTATCTCAAAGTATCCTTTTATTTCAACTACTTCTTCACCAAAGCTTGCTTTTATTTCATCATTTAATTTATTTTCATCAACAAATAATATAGCTTTATCTAAAGTAACTACTGCATAAGAAAGTACAACTGGATTGTATTTAACATCTCCACCTCTTATATTAAATAACCAAGCTATATCATCTAAGCTTGTTAATATATGAGTAGTTGCTCCACAGTCTTTCATAGATTTTCTAACTCTAGCTATTTTACTTGTGAAATCTTCTCCACTATATTTAACATCTAATAAAAATGCTTTTGCATCAGATAAAGCTGGTCTATCTTCCCATACTTCATCTAATAAGTCACCTTCATAAGATATTGTTATATTTTTCTTAGATAAACTTGCTTCTAATCCAGCTCCCATCGCTGCACTTATAGCTCTTCCATCAAATCCTATTTTAGAACCTTCTGGAACTTCATTTTCTATGTATTCAAAAGTTGTAGGAACATTTTCTTCTCCCATTTTATAAAGTTCAACACAAGATGTTGCTAACTCTTTGTCAGCTTGTAAGAAGTATCTTCCATCTGTCCAAAGTATAGCTTTTTCTGGAGTTATAACTACAGTTCCTGCTGAACCAGTAAATCCTGATATAAATTGTCTTCCCTTAAAGAATTCTCCCACATACTCACTTTGATGATAATCTGCTGATGGAATTATGTAAGCAAATATGTTTTTTTCTTTCATAACATTTCTTAATTTTTCAATTCTGTCATTAATCATATTAAACCACCTTTATTTTTTTAAATCTTTTAGCTTCTTATTAAGTTTGCTATAGATCTTCTTCATATAGGGTTCATTACTAGCTTTAACTGCTTTATCTAACTCAAACCATTTGACAGCACTATTTTCATCGGCTTTAATATGTGTCATTTCTGTTTCGTCAGCACAAAGTAAATAAGTAGCATTTAAATGAATATGTGAGGATACATATTTCCCTCTTTTTATATGACCATCAACTCCAAGAACTTCTAAAGAGAAAATTTCATCAGACAAAGGTCTTACATCCTTTAAACCTGTTTCTTCTTTAGCTTCTTTCAGTGAAACATGAAGTAAATCCCCATCACCATCTGCATGTCCACCAGTCCATGCCCAAGAATCATAAATATTATGATAAGCCATAAGTACTTTTGTTTTATCTTTATTTACTATCCAACAAGATGATGTAAAATGACCTATTTCATTATTTCTAGTAAGAACATCATCAAAAGTATCCATATATTTTATCATTATCTCTTTATCTTTTTCTTCTTCACAGTTATATGGTAAATAATTTTCTATTTCTTTTCTTAAATTCATGGTTACCTCCCCATTAATAATGACCCTATCTCAAATTCTATAATATTATTTGCTAATAATCAACAATATGATACTATAATAAATAATATTTTTACGTAAACATTATTGGCATAAAATTATTATTAAAATATTTTTAAATATTATATTTTCTTGTTTTCACTTAAATTTTATTACAATGATATTCTATTATATGGTAAAATATTTTTCGTATAAATCTTTATTCAAAAATATATAAAATACGAGGGGGGTACTATATGATTAATCTTTCCAAGAAGAATGTAATAATACTAGGAACATGTCTTTTTATTACTGTCTACTCTTTTATAACAGTAAATACTATAACTAGTTTTGCTTCAAAATCTAATCCGTCTTTTACAAAATCATACTCTGGTCTAGTAAATATAGATGGAAAAACCTATTATTATAGCAAAAAAACTGGAAAAAAACTTACTGGATATAGAGTTATAGATGGCAAAAAGTATTATTTTTCAACTACTTCTGGAGCTATGTTAAGTGGAATTAGATCTGTAACAATCAATGGCGAAAAGCATACTTATTATTTTTTAAAAAATGGGGATGTCTTTAAAAGCGGATTAAAAGAAATTGGTGATAAAAAATACTATTTTTCAAAAACTACTGGTAAAATGTTAACTGGTCTTAGAAAAGTAAATGATAATACTAGCTACTATTTCTTAAGTGATGGTAAAGTATTTAAAGGCGGATTAAAAGAAATCGGCGATAAAAAATACTATTTTTCAAAAACTACTGGTAAAATGTTAACTGGTTTTAGAACTGTGAATAATAAAAAGTATTATTTTCATAGAGATGGTCACGCATTAAAAAACCAACTTGCTACTATAAATAATCAACTTTATTTATTTGAAAAAGATGGATCTATAGCTAAAGGTGCAAAAACAGTTAATAATTCAAAATATTACTTTGATTTAGATACAGGAGCTGCCATCTCAGGACTAAAAAAAAGAAACGATAAATTATATTATTACGATAAAGTGACTTATAAGGCAATTGTAGGTTTCAAAACTATAAATAATGATACATATTACTTCCATAATAAATATAATTATGCTTTAACTGGACTACAATCATTTGGAGATAAATTATATTATTTTAAAGAAGATAATTGTAAAATGTTAAAAAATGATACCATAACTTATGCGAATATTGAATTTACTTTTAACAATGCTGGAATATCTATTAAACAAAGTGTGTCTAAAGAATTTGAAAAAGATGCTCGAACTAAATTAATTTTTAATGGTTTAAAAAAATTAGGGGCTCCTTATGGTACATCTGACGGTGAATTTAGATGTAATACTTTTGTTGATTATTGCTATAAAACTGTAAACATAGATACTCTTCAAAACTTGACTTCTAGTAGACAAGCTAAATATCTATTAAGAAATAATAAAGATATACCTTTCGAAAAGTTAAAACCTGGTGATTTGATTTTCTACAATAGTGAAAATTGTGACTCAGTAGAGTCTAAAGGTTCTTGTGGTAGAGTTGAGATAATCAATAATATTCGACTACATGTTCATCATGTTGGTATATATATAGGTAAAGGCAAAATGTTAGATTCTACTCAAACTGTTTCAGAAGGTTTTGGACGTGTAAAAGTTACTGATTTTAATCCAGATACAACAAGTAAAACTTATTATCCTATCTTATATGCTAATATTTTAGATTAATTAAATTATATAACTTAATACAAATAAAAAACTTCTACAGTGCATACTTTATTTAAATGTAGAAGTTTTTTATTTGTCTCTTTCTCTAAATTAGCTTATATATCTCTGATTTAATAATATTTAGATTTATGAACACTTTCTTAATTTCTACAGGAGAATTTCCTAGGACATAAATTTTATCCGATAATAAAAGAGCTTCATCTATATCGTGTGTTACAAACAGTACAGTTCTTTTCTCTTTTTCTAATATTTTTTTAAAATTATTCATTATTATTTTTTTATTAATTACATCAATAGATTTGAAAGGCTCATCCATTATTACAATTTTTGATGGATAAATAAAAGCTCTTGCAATATTCACTCTTTGTCTAAGTCCTCCACTTAGCATTTGTGGATAGTAATTTTTGTACTCTTTTATCCCAACTAAATCTAGATATTTATCACATAGTTCATCTAATTTTTTTTTATTATAAAGTTTTTTTACTATAAGCTTTATATTCTCGCCTACTGTTAACCAGTCAATTAACCTATCATCTTGAAATATATAACTTACTCCATACTTTTCTATAGTTTCAAAATTTTCACTATCATTAGGTATAATACCACTAATTATATTTAATAATGTACTCTTACCACACCCTGATTTACCAATAATACAGTTAACTTCATTTTTATAAAAATTTATATCAAAATCCTTAAATATGATTTTTTCATTAAACTTTTTATTTATATTTTTAATTGATATGACTTCTTCTTTATTCATCGTCTCCATACAAAAGCTCTCCTTAACAATAATTTTTCAATAATATTTAATAATGATGAAATTATTACAATAATTATTATCCAAGCAAAAATAGCTGTAGTATTGAAGTTTACTTTTTCACTTTGTATCATTGCCCCTATGCCATATAAAGGTTGTCCATAAACCTCCCCTGCTATTACGATTTTAAATCCAAGAGATATAGTTGATGATAAAATTGATATTAATGAGAATTTTATAGCTGGTAAATATATTTTAATAATTTTATCTTTTCTACTAATTTTATATAATTCAGCCATTTCCAAAATACTTTTATCTATATTTTTCATAGACCCTAAGACTGCGTCATATAAAACAGGAAACACCATTATAAATACAACAATATAAGGTGCGCTTTCTTTATTAAACCAAATTAATGTTAAAACTATTAATACCATATTTGGAATAGATCTAGCTAAAGATGTTATTGGTGTTAGAAAGTTTTTGAACATATTAAAGCTATAAGAAATTATTGCCAATACAAAGGCTACAACTAAGGCTATAATAAAGCTTAGTATACATCTTGATATAGTTGAAAATATATCTAAAATAAATCTATCTTCTAATACAATTTCCTTTATACTGATAAAAACTTGTCCCAAGGTAGGTAAATATATCTCATTATTTATTTTTATAGCTATTATTTGCCATAAAAATAACAGGATAACACATGAAAGTGCTACCTGCATTTTATTTTTATCTTGAAATATTTTTATTTTTCTATTTTTAGTAAATTGGCTCATCTATAACTGTTCCCCCTACAGCTTCTTTTATTGCAATTATATTTACTTCAAAAAATATATTACGCCTTATTTTCATAGTACTACAATTGGTAGTATTATTCAATAAGGCTTGTTTTAGTCATGATATTTAGTTTTATTATAAGTTATATTACTTAATTTATCTTTTTCCCTTCCGGTGAAAGTTTGTCTAATTGATTATTTAAATCTTCCGATAAAATATTTCCACCTGAGTTCCACTTTCCACTATATGCTTTACTGCTACATTGTACCATTTCCATAGTCACTTCTATTCCTACCTGTCTATCTTGATAGTCATTAACTTTATAACTTTCACTCTCATTATTTAAAACTAAAAATTTAATTCCTTTAATAAGATTTATTTCATTCATTTTACTATTAACTTTTCCAATATAATAATAATATTCACCTTCTTTATACCATTTGTTATCTGTTATAGAATCAGCTACCCCTTCTGTAATTAATTCTAAATTATTACTAGATAATTTAGAATCTTCTTTTCCCTCACTATTTTTCCAATAAGGCTTTACTTTTACCCTAAGTAAACTATCAGTAGTAGACGTAGGATTAATATTTATAGTCGATTTAACCTCGTCTCCTGGTACCATTCCTGTTGTATCAACATCTGCATCTTTAGTAATACTTCCTGTAATATCTCCATTTACACTTAGTGTATTAGCAACTTGATTATCTTCACTATCTCCATTCCAAAAATACCCAAATCCAAACGCTCCAAATGGCATTAATATACACACTAATATTATAGCTACTTTCCTCGTTTTTTTCTTACTCATATTAATCTCCTCCTAGTTAAAATTTAATTTTATTACTTCTTTCTTCTCAATAACTTTACTTTCTTCCTGTTTACTCCTATTATCAAATAAATCTTTCAAACCTATATTTCCCATATCCCATTCATACTTATATGCGAAATTATTTACCTGCACCGCTTCCATCACAATATCCATCCCCAATTCCCCACTCCCTAACATCATCTTATCTTCTTCACTCAAATTAATCTCCATACTTTCAACCATAGGCTTTTCCGTTCTATTTCCAATCTTCAATGGTTTAGTATAATAAACATAGTTATCCTCACCAACAAACCAACAATCCTCGTCTCCATAATTAATTTTAACTGATGAATTACTTAAGGTTGTCCCATTATTACCGTTATTATTGGGATAAACAAAAACAAAACCTCTCAGATAAACGTCACAGCTACCTTCATTATCAAAATTCAAATTTATATTTGCTAAATCATTATTCTTCTCTACTCTAATTTTTATCTCCAGGGCTTTATCTTCATAAAGAAAAATTTTCATAGCATAAAAAACATTCTCTCCATAAACAATAATAGAACAAAAAAATACTCCAATTATAACACTTAATAATAATTTCTTAACTTTATTTTTCCTCTTATTTTTTCTTTTATTAATCCTACTCATATTTATCACCTGTTTATAATAATTTCATCAATCTTCCTTTGTGTAAAATAATTATTTGGTTTTGTATTTGCATTTATTGTTATGGATTTTGTATTATAGCCTGAAGCGTTTTTTAGGACAAAATTCTGACTACTTACTGATTTGTAAGACAACGAATTTATCAATGACAATTCATACTCCTTGTCATAATCTAAATTCAACACAGTATATGGCTCATTACTTTTAACTTTTATATTTGCAGAATTATCTTCTCCCTTTAACTTTAAATAAAAATAATCTTCATCATTACCATTTACTGTAACTGTTAACCTACCTTCTATGAGATTTGCTTGTAGACGATTTGTGTTTGTATATTTATAAAAAATATGATCATTAAGATAATTTACTTGAAGTGTGTAATCATAATCTATTTGTTCTTTCAAAGCGTTATACTCTGTAACAGTATAAGCAAGTTTATTACTACTTATTGTTAGCTTATCACCTTTATCTAAATTTGATAATTCATTAATTGAGCAAGGTGTATTATCATCATTTACATATACATTAACATTATCTTTTATACTAGTATCATTATACTTACCAGTACTTTTGTTAAATTGAAAAACATCACGAATTTTTACACTACCCTCTTTTAGTTCTTTTATTAAATCTATACGAAGATCTAAATTACTATAATCATAACTACTACTTTCATTTATAATCTCCACATCAAATAATATTTTTTCATTATATGAAAACTTATAATCCGAGTTTATGTATAACTTCTTACCATTATCATTTATTGTATAGGGTTTAATATTCACATTGAATTTAGGATTTTCAATTAAAAATAATGTAATCTTGCTTATCCCACCATTGTAATTAAGAATACCTTCTCCCATCCTACCAAGTTGTCCTATTAATAATGATATTTTATAATCACTAATTTCTGGTTTTATGTATTGAGATACATCCCCCACCATCTTATAATAATTATCACTAATAGTTTTCGTTAAAATATTACAGTCAATATGTTTATTACGTGTATGTTGTGATAACTTATTATCCATCTCTTTGTTACAATATTTATTATTTTCCATAAGATTTACAAGGCTATAATTACCTATAACTTTATCTATCTTAAATTTATAAGGCTCTGATGATGCTCTGTAGTTTA
>ERZ781272.1139-NODE-1139-length-11130-cov-3.419142_pt1 | contig 11130 bp, 9 predicted proteins | sample MGYA00375850_ERZ781272 | MGnify/ENA primary metagenome ERZ781272 (study PRJEB29790, sample SAMN06051246) | human gut metagenome | host: Homo sapiens | place: USA: Cincinnati, Ohio | collected 2013-06-21 | study: EMG produced TPA metagenomics assembly of the Gut...
CGTCGGCCGGTCGGGCCGCCCGGGTGGCCCGCCCGGTCGTCGAAAGGCGGCCGCATAGGCGCTTGCGCGACCTCGCCTTATACATATTCTCGCAAGTTTCTGCATAAAAGGGGTTACAAATCGGCTCCGAACCGAATATACTGCTTCCAGTCCTTTAAAAGCGGTACAGAGAGACCGACAAGGTAGAACCCCAAGCGCTCACCCGAACAAGAGCGCGACGAGTCGAAGCCTTTGTCTGTCGCGGAGGCTTTTTTCATGCCCTCGCGCAGACGCCGCCAACTCGGGGGCGACGCGGACGCCCGGCATCGCCGGAGCGGGCGCGGAACCCGGCGGAGAGCAGGTCCGTCTGTACGCACTCGACGTCAAGAAAGGGTGTGTATGAACGACGCAGGAACGGTCAAGACCGTCTGCATGGACGCAGACGAGATCGAGCGGTCGCTGACGCGCATCGCGCATCAGATCCTCGAGACCAACAAGGGCGCGGGCAACATCGCGCTCGTCGGCATCGTGACGCGCGGCGACTTGCTCGCCAAGCGCCTGGCCGAGAAGATCGAGGCCATCGAGGGCACGAAGGTGCCGCTCGGCAAGCTCGACATCAGCTTCTATCGCGACGACTTCGCGACGCATCTCTCGCCCGAGGTGCATTCCACCGACATCCTCTTCGACCTCGACGGCAAGGACGTCGTGCTCGTCGACGACGTGCTGTACACCGGCCGCACCATCCGCGCCGCGCTCGACGCGCTCATGGACATCGGCCGTCCCTCCACGGTGCAGCTGGCCGTCCTCGTGGACCGCGGCCATCGTCAGCTGCCCATCCGCGCCGACTTCGTGGGCAAGAACGTCCCGTCTTCCTCCGACGAGAACGTGCGCCTGTTCTTGGAAGAGGCGGACGGCAAGTCCGAGGTCGAGATACTGGAAATCGCTCCGGGCTCCCGCGCGGGTTCGGCACCGCTGGGAGGTGAATAGGGCATGGCTTTCAATCACAAGCATCTGATCGACATCACGGAGTACTCCGCCGACGACATCATGACCGTTCTGGAAACGGCGGTCCGCTTCAAGGAAGTCAACGAGCGCCGCATCAAGCAGGTGCCCACGCTCAAGGGCGTCACCGTGGTCAACATGTTCAACGAGCCGTCCACCCGCACGCGCTCCTCGTTCGAGATCGCCGAGAAGCGCCTGAGCGCCAACAGCCTGAACTTCGGCGGCAGCTCCACCTCCACGGTGAAGGGCGAAAGCCTCGTGGACACGGTGGAGACGCTGTGCGCCTACAAGATCGACATGATCATCGTGCGTGACAAGCACGCCGGCGTGCCCCGCAAGATCGCCGACGTCTCCGGCGCGCACGTCATCGACGCGGGCGACGGCAAGCACCAGCACCCCACGCAGGCGCTGCTGGACCTCTACTCCATCTGGGAGGTCAAGGGCGACCTGAACGGCCTCAAGGTGGGCGTCGTGGGCGACATCGGGCACTCCCGCGTGTGCGGCAGCCTGATCCCCGCGCTCAAGATCATGGGCTGCGAGGTGACGGTGGTCGCGCCGCCGACGCTGCTTCCCGCGCGCCCCGACATCCTGGGCGCCGACCACGTGACCACGAAGCTGGACGAGGCGCTGCCCGACCTCGACGTGGTGTACATGCTGCGCATCCAGCGCGAGCGCCTCGAGGGCGCGCCGTATCCGTCGCTGCGCGAGTACAACATGCTGTACGGCCTCACGAAGGACCGCGAGCACCTCATGAAGCCCGACGCCCTCATCTGCCATCCCGGCCCCATCAACCGCGGCGTCGAACTGGATAGCTACATGGCCGACCATCCGAAGCGCTCGGTCATTCTCGATCAGGTCTATGCCGGCATCCTTACCCGCATGGCCGAAATGTACCTGCTGCTCGGAGGGAGCGAAGATGGCCTTACTGCTTAAGAACGCCCACGTGATCGACCCGCAGGTCGGTCTGAACGAAACGGCCGACATCCTCGTGCGCGACGGGAAGATCGTCGAGATCGGCCAGAACCTTGCGATGGAGAAGGGCGTCGAGCGCGACCTGGGCGGCAAGATCGTCGTTCCCGGTCTCGTGGACATCCACGTGCATCTGCGCGAGCCCGGCTACGAGCTGAAGGAGGACATCGCCTCCGGCACGCGCGCCGCGGCGCACGGCGGCTTCACGGCGGTGTGCTGCATGCCGAACACGAAGCCCGTCATCGACAACGCCGTGGGCGTGGAGTACGTGAAGGCTCGCGCGGCGGCCGTGGGCCAGTGCCGCGTGCACGTGGCCGGCTCCTGCTCGCAGGGGCTCAAGGGCGACACGCTGTCCGAGATGGGCGACATGGTGGCGCACGGCGCCGTCGCCTTCACCGACGACGGCCGCGGGGTGCAGGGCGCGGGCATGATGCGCCGCGTCATGGACTACGCCGCGCAGTTCGACCGCGTGGTGATGAGCCACTGCCAGGACGAGGACCTCGTCGGCGCCGGCCAGGTGAACGAGGGCGTCGTGTCGACGCGCCTGGGCATGCTGGGCTGGCCGGCCGAAGGCGAGGAGATCCAGATCGCCCGCGACATCGCCATCTGCCGCCTCACCGGCTGCCCGCTGCACATCCAGCACCTCACCACGGCGCGCGGCCTGGACCTGGTGCGCGCCGCCAAGGCCGAGGGCCTGCCGGTCACCTGCGAGGTCACGCCGCACCACCTGTTCCTCACCGAGGACGCCATCGGCGACGACTACAACACCTTCCTCAAGGTGAACCCGCCGCTGCGCACGGCCGAGGACGCCGCCGCGCTGGTGGAAGGCGTGAAGGACGGCACGGTGGACGCCATCGTCACCGACCACGCGCCGCACAACGACTTCGAGAAGAACGCCGAGTTCGAGCTGGCGCCCTTCGGCATGATCGGCCTAGAGACGGCGCTTTCGCTCGTCATCACGAACCTGGTGGCGCCGGGCGTCATCAGCTGGGAGCGCGCCGTCGAGCTCATGGCCGTGCGTCCCCGTGAGATCCTGCGCGTCGAGCGCGTGGCCCTCGAGCCGGGCGCGACGGCCGACCTCACGGTCATCGACCCGGACGCCGCCTGGACGGTGGACGCCGCGGACTTCCAGTCCAAGGCCGTGAACTCGGGCTTCCTCGGCGCCGAGCTGACCGGCCGCGCCACCGACGTCTACGTGGGCGGCTACGCCACCATGGAGGACGGCGCCATCGTCGAGTAGGGTCGAGCCCTGCACGATCTTCGAACCACGCGGCCCCGCATCGAGCGAACGATGCGGGGCCGTTCTGCGCGATGCCCGGTGCGCCCGATGGCCATACGTGGCGTAAGAAACGCTCCGATGAGCCGACTAGGCGGCGCAGGTCGTCCGCTGCGGTTCCAGATGCCCGATTCTTCCTGCAATGTTGCGTTGCGGGGGTAGAAGAAGGGCGATCCTGAGTGCTTTTGCGCGTTTTCCCTGGTTGCAAACGCAACTGCTGGAGAATGTCCGATTGATGCGCGTTCTTTCACAACATTACGGGAAATATCGGGCATCCGGGCGGGCACTGCGTGATAAAATCATCTCCTTATCGAGCCAGTGCAGGCGCTCTTCTTTTTTGAAGCAGCCCATGGAGGAAGCCGGGCCCTCGCTTCCTAGTACCACGTCTGCAAGATCCTCGCAGCCCAGGGCAGACGAGGAGGCTCCAATGGAACCTATGCAGGTTTGCTTCTCCCATCAAACGGCTTTTCAGGTGTTGAGGGCGATCGACGCGCGGGAGCTTGCAGGGTCTGGCGACACGGCGTGGCGGCTTCCCGCTCGTGCGCCGAGTGCGCGGGAGCTCGAAGAGGTCGTCAAGCGCATTGAGAACGATCGCCCTGGGTTATCGATCGAGCGTCCCGTCCATATTCTCCTGGGAGCGGCTTCAAGATGCCGCTCCACTTCGCGTCGCGTGTCGCACGTGTGCACACGGCAGATGCGTGGGAAGCCCTTGCTCCGGCTGTCGGACGGAGTTGGCGTATGCAGTGCGCCGTTTGCCTGCGTTCAGGCGGCTCCGTCAGCGAAAAACAAGATCGATCTGCTTGAACTTGCTTACGAGCTTTGCGGAACCTATCGCACTCGGCGAACGTCGACTGCTCCTGCGTATCAGGTGCCTCCTTTGATGACGATGCGTTCTCTACGCAGCTTCGTTTCGCTCAACCCTTCCATCGCGGGCGCTCGGATCGTGGCGCGCGTCCTGCCGTACCTGGCGGATGGTTCGGCTTCTCCGAGGGAGACGAAGCAGGCGCTCGTGTTGGGCTTGCCGACATCGTACGGCGGGTACGGCTTGGGCATCCCGAGGATGAATTACGAGGTGAAGGCAATCGCAGGAGCCCGCACGACTTCCGGCAGATCGAGTTTTCGTTGCGACCTTTGCTGGCCGGATGCGAAACTCGACGTGGAGTACCAAAGCAGGGAGATGCACGAAGGGGAGGAAAGCCGTATCAGGGATTCTAGAAGGACGAACGCGTTGATGGCGATGGGCTGGACGGTCGTAGGCGTCACGAACGACGAGCTGGACAGCCTGGCTGCAACCGATGCGATAGCCGACACGATACGTCGGCTCCTGGGAAAGCGCGTGCAAGTGCGCGTGTCGGACTATCATGCTCGCAAGCTGCGGCTCCGGCGGCAGCTCGGGCTTCCGGTGGGCTACGACTAGGCCGGCCGCCGTAGGTGCGGCCTCGATGTGCGATTATCACAGGAATGTTGCGTTTGACGGGGCGTTCTCATCGACGCGGAAGAGCGCGAGACGATGATCAGGCAGTTTGCAATGATTACTTTCGATGCATGCCGATACGGTCCGAAAAAACGCAACATTGCGGGAAGAATCGCACGCGGCACGCCGCTTCTTCGGCACGCGTGCGCCGGCCGCCGACGGGATAGAACGTCCGACGGTCGGAAGCTGTGCGCGTCTTTCGGCATCGTTTCTTGTAATTGCATAAAATTACTTGAATAAGAGAAAATATTGCATTTCTAATCGATAAAACTCGTTATAGGCGTATACTACGCTTCGACCTTTAAGGGCGGTACGGAGAGACCGACAAGGTGCGCAACATACACCCTGCATCCGTGCGCCTCCCACATCAGATGGAGGCGCTTTTTTGTAGGGGCGTTGCCCGAACGGAAGGATGGAAGCTTGAGCGAGATTTCGAAGCGGTTGATGCAGGGGACGTCGAAGCCCGCGGGCGCGCCCGCGGCGCTCGTGCTGGAGGACGGCGCCGTGTTCCGCGGCACGTCGTGCGCGGCGGCGGGGGAGGTGTTCGGCGAGGTCTGTTTCAACACCTCGCTCGAGGGCTACCTCGAGGTGATAACCGACCCGTCGTACGCGGGCCAGATCGTGACGATGACGTATCCCCAGATCGGAAACTACGGCGTGAACGTGGACGACGCGCAGGCGGACGAGCCCGCCCTGCGCGGCCTCGTCGTGCGCGACCTGTGCGCGACGCCGTCGAACTGGCGCAGCGCGCAGGGTCTGCCCGACTACCTGCGCGACCACGGCGTGGTGGCCGTCGAAGGGGTGGACACCCGCGCGCTCGTGCGCCATGTGCGCGACTGCGGCGCACAACGGGCCGTGCTGTCCACCGTCGACGTGGACGAGGCCAGCCTTCTGGCGAAAGTGCGTGCGAGCGCATCCATCGTCGGGCAGAACCTGGCCTCCACGGTGTCGTGCGCGCGTCCGCGCCGCTTCTCGGCCGACGACCTGCCGGCTTCGCGGGCGTTCTCGCTCGCCGCGCCTCCCGAGCCGCGCTTCAAAGTGGTCGCCTACGACTGCGGAGCGAAGCGCTCCATCCTCGAAAACCTCGTGCGCGCCGGCTGCGACGTGACCTGCGTGCCGTGGGACACCCCGGCGCCCGAGGTGCTGGCCATGGCTCCCGACGGCGTGTTCCTGTCGAACGGCCCGGGCGACCCCGAAGCCGTCGAGGGCACGTACGCCCAGGTGGAGCAGCTGCTGGGGAAGGTGCCCGTGTTCGGCATCTGCCTGGGGCACCAGATGATCGCCAAGGCGGCGGGCGCGGATATCGAGAAGCTCAAGTTCGGCCACCGCGGCGGCAACCATCCCGTCATGAACCTGCGCACGCTCCGCGTGGAGATCACCGCGCAGAACCACGGCTTCGGCCTCGTGTTCCCCAGTTTGGGCGCGCTCGTGCCGGAGCTGTCGGCCGGCGTCTGCACGCACGAGGACGACCTGCGCTGCTGGGCGCGCCGCGGCGTCGCGCCGGTGGTGCAAAACGAGCGCTTCGGACGCATCCAGCTCACGCACGTGAACCTCAACGACGGCACGGCCGAGGGCGTCGCGTTCCTCGATATACCGGCGTTCTCCGTGCAGTACCACCCGGAAGCCTCGCCGGGTCCTACCGACGCCCATTACCTGTTCGCTGCGTTCGCGCGGTTGATGGATTCCGCCGTTCTGGCGAACGGCGGCGTTGCCGACGCTGCGGCCGCGGCTGGCACCCTATCTTGCCCTTCTGCTGCGGCTGGACGGACAGAAGTCCAGTCCAGCCTTGCATCAGGGCAATCTGGGGCACCAGCCGCGCCCTCGCTGACCTTGCCTGACCCGCGCGAATGTGCAAACTACCTCGACATCGACATCGCCGAGGATCGCCTGGCCGGCTGGTCGTTCGCCGAAGGGAAGGAGGCCTCCCATGCCTAACGTCCTCATGCTGGATTTCCTGGCCGACCTGCGCGAGAACAATTCCCTCGACTGGATGCACGCCCACAAGAAGCGGAAGAAGGAGGCGCAGAACGCGTTTCTGGAGCTCGTGCAGGGCTGCATAGCCGACCTCGCGGAAACGGAGCCGTGCTTGGCGGCGCTCGATGCCAAGGACCTCGCGTTCCGCATCAACCGCGACACGCGGTTCAGCGACGACAAGTCGCCGTACAATCCGACGTTCCGTGCGCACATCTCCCCCGCCGGGCGCATGCCGGTGCCCGTGGGGTACTTCGTCAGCGTGACGCCGGGCGGGTCGTTCGCGGGAGGGGGCCTGTTCGCGCCGCACTTCAAGGACGCCACGCGCATGGTGCGCGACCGCATCGCAGCCGACCCGCAGGCCTTCCTCGACATCGTCGAGGCGCCGGGGTTCGCCGAGCGCTTCCGGTTCGTCGGCATGCCGCTGAAGAACGTGCCGAAGGGCTACGACCCGCAGAGCCCGGCCGCTGAGTACCTGAAGTGCAAGTGCTGGGCGGTGGAAGAGCACTTCGACGATGCCGTCGTCGCCGACGACGAGGCCTGCCGCCGCGCGCTGCTGGACAGCTTCGCGGCCATGAAGACGTTCAACGAGTACCTGAACGAGGCGCTGAAAGGCTTCGCGATGCCGACGCGCTAGGGCGGTTTGCGGCCCGGCCCCGGCGCACCCCGTTCGATTGGGCGCAAAACGATAGCCATGGCAAAGGCAGTCGAAGCTTCACGGATGGTTCGGTATTGCGCGGGCACATAAGGCCTGGTCGCAGATTCCGCATACGAGGAATCTGCGACCAATGCCCCGCGTTTTCTGCCATAGGGTGCAATTCGCGCCCAACGTTTACCGGACGGTTCGCGATGCCAGGCCTGCGGAGCCGCATCGCAGAACCCTACGCCGGGAACAGCGTGTAGGCCCGTCCCTCGGCGGCCTCGTGCGGACGGATGCTCACGCCGAAGGCCCGCTCGATGGCGCCGGTTGCGAGCACCTCTTCCACCGTGCCGGCCGCCGCGGCGCGCCCGCGTTCCATGACCAGCAAACGGTCTGAGTAGCGCAGCGCCAGGTCGAGATCGTGGATGACCATGACGATGGTCTTGCCCGCCTCCTCGTTCAAGCGGCGGATCAGCTCCATCGTCTCGTGGCAGGCGCGGATGTCGAGGTAGGTGGTGGGCTCGTCGAGCACGATGAGGTCGGTGTCCTGCGCCAACGTCATGGCGATGAACGCTCGCTGGCGCTCGCCGCCCGACAGCCGCCTCAGCTCCTGCGTCCGGAACCGCGCGATGCCCGCAAGCTCGAGGGCGCGCTCCACGTGCTCGCGATCCTCGCGCGAGAGCTTCCCCTGATGCGCCTGGTACGGATAGCGCCCGCATGCTACGAGCGCCTCCACCGTCATCGCCGGCGGGCGGCTGGCCTGGGCCAGCACGGCCACGCGACGGGCGCGCGCCTTCGCCTTGAGCGACAGCGTGGGCACCCCGCCGACGCGCACCTCCCCCGCCTGCGGCCGCAGCAAGCCGTCGACGAGTTTGACCATCGTGGACTTCCCGCAGCCGTTCGGGCCGACGATGCTGGTCACCGCCCCATGCGAAAACATCGCGGAAAGCCCCCCGATGAACGGTTCCTTGCCGTAGGAGAACGACACCTCGCGAAGCTCGATGGCAGGAACACAGGGCTGCGCGACCTCTGCGGTCGAGGAGCCGAGGGCCGAGAGGTCCGCCGCGAGTTTCCCCGAGGGGACTTGCTTCGCGGTGCCGCGACGAGCCGAACAGCCCAGCGGGCTGTTCGTGCGAGCAGGACTGTTTGAGCGCCGGACCTCTCGGCCCTCGGCCCCGCAGGATGCAGGCGCATTATTCAAGGCTTCCCCTCCTGTTCTTCAAAATGAGGTAGATGAAGAAGGGGCCGCCGAGGAACGCCATGAGGATGCCCACCGGCACCTCGTAGGGTGCGAACAGCACGCGCGCCAGCAGGTCGCACACGACGACGAACGCCGCGCCCGACACGGCCGACAACGGCAGCACGATGCGGTTGTCGTGCCCGACGAAGAACCGCACGAGGTGCGGGATGATGAGCCCTACGAACCCCAGCAGGCCCGCGAAGCTGACGGCCGCGCCCGCCAGCACGGCGGCGAGGCCCAGCATGGCCAGCCGGCACGCGCCCACGTTCATGCCCAGCGCATGGGCCGTGTCGTCGCCGAGCGCCATGATGTTCAGCTTGCCCGCCGCAAGCAGAGCCGCGGCGAGGCCTGCCACGATGTAAACGGCGGGCCACCACAGGTCGTCCATGAGCACGCCGGCCAAACCGCCCACGAGGAACGCCGACGAGCCGATGTAGGCGTCGGGGTTCACGATGAGGATGGTGTTCATGCCCGCACCGAACACCGACGTGATGGCGATGCCCGCCAGCACCACGGTGAGCCTCGACGTGCTGGCGCCCAGCGAGATGCCGAAGATGATGAGCGCCGTGGCCAACGCGCCCGCAAATGCCGCGAGCGGCGGCAGCCAGAGCGCGCTGGGAAACACGCTGGCGGCGATCAGCACGAACAGCCCGGCGCCCGAGTTGATGCCGGTGATGTTGGGGCTTGCCAGCGGGTTGTCCAGCACGGCCTGGATGATGGCGCCCGCCACGGCCAGCGCGCCTCCTGCCAGAAGCGCCGCCAGCACGCGCGGCAGGCGCACGTTCACGAGGATGCTCTTCGCCGACGCGCTCACGTCGCCGCCCGTGGCCCAGGCGACAAGATCGCCCAGGCTCACCGACGACGACCCCACGAGGAAGGCCGCCGCCGTCACCGCCGCCAGGACGGAGGCGGATACGGCGATTGCGAGCGGTGCGGCCTTTTCACGGTTGAACGAAGTCACCGGACGGCCTTCGCTTTACGCGTACAGAGCGTCGAACAGCACCTGGTAGCTCTGATCCCAGCGCTCGTTCGGCTTGTACTGGAACAGATGCGGGTCGAGCGTGACGTAACGGCCGTTCTGAACCGCATCGAGCGTCGACCAGGCGGGATTGGCAGCCGTTTGATCCTCGAGCGCCTTCATGGCGGCTGCGTCGTTATTTCCCCTGGGGACCCCCAAAAACCCCCCGCCAGCGCAAGACCCACATATACCAGCCACTGCCGCCGGGTAGGTGGATTTTGTTGGATCATGTCTGTTGTCTCCTTGAAAGTCACTGATTGATCTGGCTGAAGCGGGCTTGTCCGCCAACAATGCGCCGGGACGATGCGGGAGAGCAACTCGGTTACCAGCGGATCTCGTCGCCATAAAAGCACCGCCAGCCACACCATTGCATACACCCCGGTGCTCAATATCAGCTGCGCCGGCAGCCAATCCAGCCGGTTTCGCACCAGATACAACAGCGGAACAGGAGCAAGCGCCGCCAGCGCTGGTGTTTTCCACTCAATTCCGCGTAAAAGAGGCGGCAGCTCCCGGCGTAAAAACCATATTTCCGTACCCAGAACCGTCATTTCTGCCACTAAAGTAGCTACAGCGGCACCCACCACCGACCATTGAGGAATCAGTAGCCCATTCAGCACCAGATTCACCCCAGCACCGACCAGATAGGCCACCATGGCCTGCTTTTCCCGGTGAGTAGGAGTCAGCATCTGACTGCCTGCCACACCGGAACATCCGATGAGAAACACCGTGGGCAGCAGTACCCGCAGCAGTGTACCGCTCTGCCCGTCCCGCATGCCGCACACCACTTCCATGCACTCCTCGGCCATGACGCCGAAAAAGGCCAGAATGGGCAGGCAGAGCAGCAGGGTGAACGCAATCGTCTTAGATAGGGCGCGCTGATACGCCGCCTGCTCCTGCTTTGCAATGTAATAGGACAGCTTGGGCAGCAGCACGCCGCTCATGCCGGTGACCAGATAGGAAAGAATCAGCTTGATTTTGATGCCTGCGTCATACAGTCCCACCGCATAGTCGTTTTGCAAAAAGCCCAGCATCACCGTATCCATGCTGGTATACACGGTAATGGCCATCGCCTGCACGAAAAATACCAGAATCGGCCCCAGATGGACACCAGCACCGGAGAGGCTTCCCGGAGATGTTAGATATCCGCTGCGGGTCAGCCGGAAGAAGTTGATGAGATTGGTGACCACGGTGGCACCGCACAGCAGCAGCGCATACCACAGATAGTCCTCTCCCCTGCGCACCAAGAGGAAGATCAGAACCGTCATACCCGCTTTCACCGTCATGGTGCGCAGGGCAATGTAGCCAAACTGTTCCAGCGCGGAAAAGACCCAATCCACCTGAATGGCACTGATCGCAATCAGCACCGCCTGAATCAGGTAGAGTCGTCCCTCCCTCTGAGCCTGAGGCAGAAACCGAAGGGACAGCAGATACAGCGCCAGCGCCAGTAGCGTGGCGCAGCCCTGCAGTGCCAGTAGCTGCCCGGCGGTGCGGGAGAGCTGGCGGGGGGCATCCCGCGCCTTGGCGCATTCCCGGATGCCGCAGACCGGGGTGCCCAGAACGG
>ERZ781272.1140-NODE-1140-length-11129-cov-4.675005_pt1 | contig 11129 bp, 15 predicted proteins | sample MGYA00375850_ERZ781272 | MGnify/ENA primary metagenome ERZ781272 (study PRJEB29790, sample SAMN06051246) | human gut metagenome | host: Homo sapiens | place: USA: Cincinnati, Ohio | collected 2013-06-21 | study: EMG produced TPA metagenomics assembly of the Gut...
TTCCTTTCCATTATAACGAATGTTTTTCTGTCCATCAATTCGGGAAAGGGGGCATAACTGTCATCAAAGAGTTTAAACCCAAATGCAGAGTTGATTAGCAAAACATTTGTAGAGGTGGACAGGATATGTCAGGTGGCTAAATATGACGAATCACACTTTATGTCCTGTTTATGTGCTGAAATATTTGATATCCTTTTATTGAAAGGAGGATAAGACCTTAATGAATCAACAAAAAATAGGAGCATTTCTAAAGGTACTTAGAAAACAAAAAGGACTTACGCAAGAACAAATTGCAGAGAAATTTAATGTATCGAACAGAACTGTATCTCGTTGGGAAAATGGTAATAATTTGCCTGATTTAGATATTTTAATAGAAATTTCTGATTATTATGAGGTTGACCTTAGAGAATTGCTTGATGGCGAAAGGAAAGGCGAAAAAGTGAATACTGAAATGAAAGAAACAGTATTAAAAGCAGTAGACTATACGAATACAGAAACAGAACGATATACTAAGCGTGTACATCGGCTTTTACTAACAGGAGCAATTTTTTGGTTTGTTTCAAGTTTGATTAACCATACTGCATTAAATTGTAATACAGTATTAAGTGCAATATCAAACTTTGCTGAAGGTGCGTCAATCGGAATGATTATGTGCGGTATAATATTTACAAGTCGCTATGGTCAAAGAATAAAAGCATTCAAGCAACGATTGCTAAAAAAGCAATAGTTAAGTCTTGCTTTTATCTAACACAACAGTATATTGTCAAAGAGCCAGACGCAAAGACGCAGAGCCGATGACTACTTGTGAGATACCTGATATGCTCCCCTTATAGCGACAGTTCTATTATTTTATCTGTCTACTTGACAGGGAGCGGTTCAATACCTTACAGATCATCGGCTCTTTTCCTATACTACCCTCATTGACATTCTAACGATTGTTAGGTATAATTTATCTAACAACTGTTAGATAAGGAGGCTGTGATGAGAGATACAAAACAGCATATATTAGAGGTTTCTTTAAATCTATTTTCGCAAAAAGGTTTTTCGGCAGTATCTATCCGAGATATTTGTAGAGAGGTACACATTAAAGAAAGCTCTGTCTATTATCATTTTAAGAATAAGCAAGCTATTTTTGACGAACTTCTTAATCAATTTGAGAAGAGAGCAACTGATATGATGGTTCAATTAGAGCAGGCGCTGACAGGACAATCTTATTCTGTATGTGAAAATTTTTATCAACCGGTATGTGATACATTTTTTGAAAACTATTTTATGGACAGTTTTTGTAATAAGGTAATGCGTTTACTACTGATTGAACAATTCAACAACAACGAAGTAAAAAAAATATACGACAGATGGATGTTTGTTGAACCACTTGCATTTCAAAGCAAGGTATTCTCTATCTTAATAGAAGCAGCGGTAATCTCAACTGCGGACAGCAAATATTTAGCCGTTAAATATTATGCGCCTATATACTTTTTTGCCCAAAGGTGGCTTTTCAGCGGACTTCTGTCAGAAGAATGCAAAAATTCTTTTCGGACAGATGCTTATAATCATATAGAAAAATTTTTTGCAGAGTTAGGGGTGGCATAATGGCGAATATTGTAATTACAGGCGCTAATCAAGGAATAGGATATTATTTTACTGAGCAAGCTCTTAAAGACGGCAACAATGTTGCTGTATTGGATATAGAAACAGATAATCTAGAAAATCTGACACAGGTTTTTCCCAATCGCCTTTCTTACTATGAGGTAGATGTATGCGATGAGTTACAGATAAACGCTGCTATTACAGACATCATTAAGAAGTTTGATAGAATAGACTTTGCCATTCATAACGCCTGCCTTTGTACCTTTGACATGGAAGTCAATACGGATATTGATACATACAGAGATGTATTTGAAGTGAATTATTTTGGAGCGTTACGATTAGTCAAGAGTGTTTTACCTTATATGAGAAAACAGAAAAGCGGAAAGGTTATTTTTACAAGCTCTGGCGTAGGTGTAACAGGATTTATGGGTATATCTCCTTATTCATCAAGCAAAGGGGCAATAGAGTCATTAGCAAAATGCTTAAGAATTGAATATGCAAAATTCAATATTTCTTTCCATATTTTTCATCCACCATTGACTCGTACAAAATCATCTGAGCCGTTGCCTGTTCCTCAAGAATTTATGGCTCTACCCGAAAAAGTGGGGCGAGGACTTGCAAAGCACATTAAGTCCAAACGATTTATTATATGTCATAGTTTGATCCAAAAACTGCAAATTCTTTGTTGTTATCTGATACCTATAAAAATGGGAAACTTACTATCGAAAATGACAGCAAACTATGAAAATGAGGATATGAGAAAAACTTGTGATAATATTATGGAACAAACAATGAATGGACGCAGAGAATAAGCACGGAAATGAGGTTGACGGAGGATTCGCTCCATATGGATACTATCTAAAAGATAATCAGCTTTTGATTACGCCTGCTTTTTGTCGACAACAATGCCTTATAATCACAATGATGTCCTCGCTCCTGCTTATTTCTGCCACATATATAATAATATACTTCCTTATATGTGCCGTTTTTGTTCGTCCATGCGTGTTTATTGGTATACATCGAGCTACCGCAAATCGGACACTTTAATACGCCAGTTACAAGATGCGCCCGAATTTCCAAACTTATCATATGCTTCAGCTTCAGTTTCTTCAAAGCCAGAAAAGGTAGTGATTTCGCTTAGAATTGATGATAATGAATTGGAAAAAATAGATCGTGCGGCGCAGACGTTTGAGGTTAGCCGTAATGAGATGATTGCTCAGTGTATCAGTTTTGCACTCAAACATTTACCGGAGCAAAGACAGGAGAAACAACCATGAATCAATTCCCAGAGTCCATAGACAAACTTTTTGAACTTGTCTATGGTTATATGACCGGAACCTTGATAAGGGACGTACACCCGGAGCTTGCTTTTTTAATCACCAACGAGTATGAAAACCATACCTGCGAAGAGCTGTATGAGGAAATTGGACTTGCCAGAAATGCCCTTTCGGCACACTTTCGCTTGGAGGATGGCGAGGACCCCGCCGAGGTACTGAGTATCTACCAAAGCTATGAGAAGATACACAAGATCCTGTGTGAAAAGGCATTTCACTATGGCTGGATGCTCTGCCGGGAATATGAAAGAAAAGGGGAAACGGAATAAGTCTTCCGTTTCCCTTTCTGCTATTCAAACCGGCTCTCAATAATTTTTTCGCTCGAATCCGGGGAATACCGCCATTCCTGCATGTGGTCGCCTGTGTAGAAATACTCAGGTTCGAGCGCGTCATATTCCGCATCAAACGCGTCGACGATGATGAGCTTGACTTTCATCCGGTCGGGAATCAGACTTTTTATGTAAACGGATGCGTACTGCCCCGGATGGATTCCCTCTCTCGGTTCGGCAAGCCCCGCAAGATTCGGGGTCAGTTCCACAAACGCGCCGTAATCCTCCACCGAGCGGATGATACCGGCAACCGTCTCTCCCGGAGAGAAGAGCGCAGCGTTTTCCTCCCAAGTGCCGAGCAACTCCTTATGCGTGAGAAAGACGCGTCCCGTCTCATCCACAGCCTTGACGACCGCGCGGATATCCTGCCCAACCCTGAACCGGTCGGACGGATGGGAGATGCGGGAGACGGAAATCGAATCGATCGGAATCAGGGAAGAGATGCCGCATCCGATATCCACAAAACAGCCGAACGGCTCCAAATGAGTAACACGCGCGGGGATGACGTCCCCTGGCATAAGGTTTGCTATGTAATTGGAACAGCAAAGCTCCTGCACCGCACGTCTCGAGAGCAGGGCAACGGGGTTTTGCTGTTCGTCCTCAGTCAGTTCGGTAATCTGAAAACAGACGGCCTTGCCGACGCGGGATATGATGGCAATATCGCGGGTGGAGCCTTCTGACACACCGAGCGCCCCTTCCATACGCGGAATAATCCCCTTGCAGCATCCGAGGTCCACAATCAGATTATGCTGGGCATCACAGATGACGGCTCGCGCTTCCAGGATCTTTTTCTGCTGCATGGCCTCTGAGAGGGCCGCAAGGCTGGAAACCGCCTTTTTATTCTCCATACTGTCTATCAATAAGCCTTCTGGTTGATACTTAAACATCTGTCTCTTACCTCCCGTTTTCTGGTCCGTTGTACATATATATGAACCGTCAAACGGAAATTAGAAGCATGGCTGTGCGAATTTAGTGCACAATATGAAAGGCACCATGATTTCTCAGGCAGTTGTCAATGGTACTATCATCTTTGGAATCCGCGAACACGTGCATGACAGCGGTCTTGCGTTGGTTATCTTCCCGGCTGTACTGTTCCGGCAGGCTTTGGAACAGAGAGGGCGGCACCGGCGAATAGATGTTGGTGGTAAAAGGGCTGGAGCCAAATCCGAGCGCAGAGACGTAAATCGGATAGGATACATGCTGTACCGATTCCCAGTCGTAGTCCTTCGGGACTTCGATGTAGTCCGCCTGCAGCATGATTTTGCTGATTTTTGCGTTTGTTTCTCGAAGCCGCCTGACGGCGAGCTCTGCCAAATCGATTGTTTCAAAATATGCGGTTGTTTCGTGAAGCATACTATCACCTCCCATTCCTTAGTGTGGTTAAAACAGGGGCGCGGTATGAGAGAAAATAATTGCCTTTGCTACACAAAAGATGTATAATATAAAAGATTGATTTTGCCAAAAAGGCACCGGATTGGAGGAACTGCTATGGATGTGCGCCCCGGAGATATTCTTGTCATGAAAAAGAATCATCCCTGTGGTGACAACAGGTTTCTCGTACTGCGCGCGGGGATGGATTTTAAAATCCGCTGCATGGGCTGTTCGAGAGAGATGATGATTGCACGCAGCAAAATTGAAAAAAACATCAAAAAAATTTTGCGAGATACGTTCAACACCTTGTAGGCGTACTTTTTTAGTATCTGCAGTCAAACTCTCAATACGAATTTGGATGGTGTCAATATGTTTGAACAACTGGAATTTACTGAAAAGCGCTATGAAGAAATTAACCAGAAGCTGATGGATCCGGCCGTTGTCAGTGACAACCAGCAATACGTCAGCCTGATGAAGGAATACAAGAACCTGACCCCGATTGTCGGGAAGTACCGAGAATACGCCAAGGCAAAAGCGGATTTTGAAGAGGCGAAGGCTTTGCTTGATGAAGGTGGGCTGGACAAGGATTTCAAAGAAATCGTCCAGGAGGAATTCGAGACGAACAAGGAACTCCTTTCCACGCTGGAAGAGGAGATGAAAATCCTTCTGCTGCCGAAGGACCCGAACGACGACCGTAACGTCATCGTGGAAATCCGCGGCGGCGCAGGCGGGGATGAGGCGGCGCTATTTGCGCACAGCCTGTTTCGCATGTATTCGATGTATGCGGAGGCAAAGCATTTCAAATGCGAAGTACTCAACGCCAATGAGACGGAGCTCGGCGGCGTCAAGGAAATTAGCTTTTCCATCGAAGGGGAGGGCGCTTACTCGCGATTGAAATATGAAAGCGGCGTACACCGCGTCCAGCGCGTTCCGGAAACCGAGACGCAGGGGCGTATCCACACCTCGACTGTAACGGTGGCAGTTCTCCCGGAAGCGGAGGACGTGGAAATCGATATCAACCCGACCGATTTGCAGATTGACACCTACCGAGCTTCGGGTGCGGGCGGACAACATGTCAACAAGACAGAATCCGCCATCCGCATCACCCATTTGCCGACCGGCCTGATTGTCGAGTGTCAGGATGAGCGCAGCCAGTACAAGAACAAGGACAAGGCGATGAAGATTCTTCGCTCCCGTCTGTATGAGGCAAAACAGCGTGAGCAGGAGGAGCAGATTGCAAGCGAACGCCGGATGCAAGTCGGCACGGGTGACCGGTCCGAGCGTATCCGTACTTATAACTACCCGCAGGGGCGTGTGACTGACCATAGAATCGGTCTAACGCTCTACCGGCTTGAGGCCATCCTTAACGGGGATCTTGACGAGCTGGTCGACGCGCTGAGCACTGCGGACCAGACCGCGAAGCTCAAGGCCGCGGCGGAGGAAAATTAACCGGAAACAGGCGAAACCGATGAAAACCTTCTACACCAAAGTTACAGATATATGCGCGCAGCAAAAGGACATCGAACAGGCCGGACTCATTTTGCGTGAGGGCGGCTTGGTCGCTATCCCAACGGAAACCGTCTACGGCTTAGGGGCAAATGCGCTCGATGCTCATGCGGTAACGCGCATCTTTGAGGCGAAGGGCAGGCCGCAGGATAATCCGCTGATTGTCCATATCGCGGAGTTTGAACAGCTTTGTCCTTTAGTCCGTCAAGTGCCGGAATCAGCAAAGCTGCTCGCAGATCACTTCTGGCCCGGCCCGCTCACGATAATACTTCCCAAGGCGGACTGTATCCCACAGGAGACCTCCGGCGGGCTTGATACTGTTGCGGTGCGCTTTCCCTCCCATCCGGTGGCACAGGCTATCATCCGTGCGGCGGGCGTTCCAATCGCGGCGCCCTCCGCCAATCTCTCCGGGAAACCCAGCCCGACGACGGCGCAGCATGTCCTTGACGACATGGACGGCAAAATCGAGATGATTGTCGATGGGGGAGAGTGCAGCGTCGGCGTGGAATCTACAGTACTGACGCTCGCGGGCGACCATCCCGTATTGCTTCGCCCCGGCGGAGTCTCCATCGAGCAAATCAGGGAGCTTCTCCCGGATGCACAGGTGGATCCGGCCGTGGTACATAAGCTCGAGGAGGGGCGCACGGCCGCCTCGCCGGGGATGAAATACAAGCACTACGCTCCGCTCGCCAGGGTCATTGTGGTGGACGGCAGCAAGCAGCAATATATTGATTATGTCAACTCCCATGCTAAGGAAGACGTCTGGGCGCTCTGTTTTGAAGAGGATCAGGACAAGCTGAAGGTACCGGTGCTCTGCTATGGCGCACAACTGGACTCCGGGGCTCAGGCAAGGCATCTGTTTGACGCCCTGCGCCGGTTCGACGAACTTGGCGCAAAGACGGTGTATGCCCACTGCCCTGACCGTTCGGGCGTCGGGTTAGCTGTTTACAACCGGCTCATCCGTGCGGCAGGTTTTACGATAATCCATCTGTAAGAGTAAGGAGTGAGCGGTTTGATCTTGATTGGACTGACCGGCCAGACGGGGGCTGGAAAGAGTACGGTAACCAGTATGCTGCGCCAGCGCGGCTTTGCGGTCATCGATGCGGACGAGTGTTCCCATGAGGTGACAAAGCCCGGCGCGCCTTGCCTTTTAAAATTGTGTGAGGCATTCGGGGCGGATTTGCTTGATGAGAATGGGGCGCTGAATCGAAAGCTTCTCGCTTCCCGTGCTTTTTCTGACAAAGAGCAAAAAAAACATTTGGAAGAGATTATTTTTCCCTTTATTATAAAAAATATCAAAGAAAAATTGGCTTTGCTTGCGGCGAAGGGATACCGGCTGGTCATCCTCGACGCGCCGACCCTGTTTGAAAGCGGAATCGACGCGATGTGCGACCAAGTGATCTCGGTTACCGCCCCGCAGGAAACCCGCCTGGCGCGCATTTTAAAGCGCGATGGAATGACGGAAGAGCAGGCGCGCCTTCGGATGGATGCGCAGCTGCCGGAGGAGTTTTACCGTCAGCACAGCCGGCATATCATAGAGAATGCGAGCAGTGAGGGAAAGCTCGCCGAACAGGTTGAGGCGTTGTGTACGCTGCTCGCCGAGGTAGAAGGATGTCAGGTAGACGAGTAAAGGAAAAGAATAACCGAAAAAAAAGCCGGATCCTGATTCCGGTGGCAGTACTGGTGCTTGTACTGTTTGCGGTTGGCGCGTTTTTCGCTCCCCGTGTGATTCTGGAAATAGAATACCGGAGCTATCCGCTGAAATATACGGACTATGTGGAGCAGTACAGTGAGGAATTCGGGGTGGACAAAGCAATCATCTATGCGGTGATCAAGACGGAGAGCGGCTTTCGCCCGAATGTCACCTCCTCCGCCGGGGCAAGGGGCCTGATGCAGATGATTGAATCCGCATTTGACTGGTCCCAGCAGCGCTATGGGCTTACCGAGCGGCTGAGCTTTGATGCAGCGTTCGACCCGCAGACGAATATCAAATTTGGTACCTTCATTTTAAAGCTGCTCTTTGATGAATTTGGGGAGAAGGACCTTGTGTTCGCCGCTTATCATGCCGGACGGGGAAATTTAGCCGCCTGGCTGAGTGATTCCAAGTACTCCAAAGACGGTGTGCTGACGGACATCCCGGCGGATACGAGGCATTATATCAATAAAGTCAACCGTGCGATATCCATGTATCAAAAGTTATATAATTTATAGATTATTTTAGGAGGTAGTACCAATGGAAGAATGTAAAAAGACCTACGGCGAGCAACTCAAAGATGAGCTGTGCTATGCCCCCAAACATGCAGGCGAAGTCGTCTGCGAGGATGAGCTTGCAAAAATCAACGCGTTCTGCGAGGATTACAAGACCTTCCTAGACCATGCAAAAATCGAGCGAGAAGCGGTCGTTACCGCAATCGAGCTCGCCAAGGAGCGCGGATACATCGAATTTGTCCCGGGCAACCACTATCAGCCGGGGGATAAGATTTATGTCAATAACCGCGGCAAAGCAGTCATTTTCTCTACCATCGGAACCAACCCCCTGAGCGAAGGCGTTCGCATTGCAGCTGCTCACATCGATTCCCCGCGCCTCGATCTCAAGCCGAACCCGATGTATCAGGACAATGACCTCGCTTACCTGAAAACCCACTACTACGGCGGAATCCGTAAATATCAGTGGGCGACCCTGCCGCTTGCTCTGCATGGCGTCGTCATTACCCGTGACGGCAAAACTGTGACGGTCAACATCGGAGAGGATGAAAACGATCCCGTTTTCTGCACCACCGATTTGCTCCCGCACCTTGCGGCAAACCAGAATAAGAGAACCCTCGCGGAGGGCATCCAGGGCGAAGAGCTCAATATCCTCATCGGCAGTATGCCCATCAAGGACGACAAGGCCGGCGAGAAGGTCAAACTCAACATCCTGAAAATCCTCAACGAGAAATATGGCATTGTGGAATCTGATTTCCTCTCCGCAGAGCTTGCAGCTGTCCCTAGGGAAAAGGCGAAGGATCTCGGCTTTGACCGCAGCATGATTGGCTCTTACGGTCATGACGACCGGGTCTGCGCTTACACTGCCCTGATTGCGGAGTTTGAGGCGAAAAAACCGGAATACACTACAGTGACCGTATTGACCGATAAGGAAGAAGTCGGAAGCGACGGCAACACTGGCCTCAATTCCTCCTACATGAAATACTTCATTGAGGATTTGGCGGAGATGGAGGAAATCCCCGTTCACCGCGTCCTCTCGAAATCCAAATGTCTGTCCGCAGACGTAAACGCAGCCTTTGACCCGACCTTCCCGGATGTCTCCGAGAAGAACAACTGTAGCTATCTCAACAAGGGCGTTGTCATCACCAAGTACACTGGCTCCAGAGGAAAGGGCGGTACGTCTGACGCCTCTGCGGAGTTCATGGGCGAAGTGCGCCGCATGCTCGATGCCAACAAAGTTGTATGGCAGATTGGCGAGCTTGGCAAGGTCGACCTGGGCGGCGGCGGAACCGTTGCGAAATTTATCGCAAACCTGGATGTCGATGTCATTGACCTGGGTGTACCCGTCCTCTCGATGCACGCGCCGTTCGAGGTCGTTGCAAAGACGGACGTCTACATGGCTTACCGTGCGTTTGCCTGCTTTTATGGAAACAAATAAGGCTTAGCCCGTAAGACACCTTTACGGCGGGATGGGAGATGTTCCTGTCCCGTCGTATTTTCCTTTTTATACAGAAGAGGGGGAATCTCAATGGATATCACCCAGTACCGGCGCATCGTCCTGATCGGAAACAGCGGGACTGGAAGAGCAATTGTGCGTCCTTCCTGGGAAGCTGCGTGTCATCCGTCGGCAAAACATCCCGGATTTATACTGGTAGATGTTGAAACACAAGACGGGACAGTTGTAAAAGATTAAACTATAAAAAAACGCTGTGTGATTACTATTCACACAGCGTTTTTTAGAGCCGCCCAGGTGGTGAAAGAAAAAATTGAAGATAAAAAACCTCCTGCAAGACCCCGTATGTGTGTCTTGCAGGAGGTACAGAACAAAGTTATTCTAATGGGAAATGAAGAAATCCGTTTTGGCTTTTTACAGTACCAGGCTGGGCGCCGCATAGGTGCGGGCGGCAAGTTCACTGTTGAGCATATACAGTCCTTTGGAGTCCGAGCCGTAGAGCTCCATTTTGGTGATGAGATCAGTGGCATTCTTTTCCTCTTCGCCCTGTTCTTTGACAAACCAGTCGAGCAGCTGCATCGTACGGAAATCTTTTTCCTCAAAAGCTGCTGCATAAATGGTATTGATGAGTGAGGTAACATATTTTTCGTGCTCCAGGGCGGCTATTAGCGGGGCCATATGGTCTGTCAGAGCGCAGTCCGGCTTGGAAATGGCATCGAATGTGACGGTCTGATTATTATTATGCAAGTACTGATAGAACAGCATAGCGTGGTCACGCTCTTCCTGCGCCTGAACCCTGTACCAGTTTTCAAAACCGTCCAAGCCCTCTTGTGCATAATAATTGGCAAATGCCAGATAGAGATACGCGGAATAAAATTCCTTATTGATTTGCTGATTGATTAACTTTACAACTTTATCATGCATTGTCGTTTTCCTCCTTACAAATTGGCTTTCCACAGCCCGTGCAAATTGCAGTAAGCCATGGTTGAAAAGACGCTATCGTACTTGCAGAGCACGAACTGTGCTTGCGGCGCATCGCCTGGCTTCAGGTGTTTTCACTGTAGTCCCTGGGTGGGGTACAAAGTAATCCACTCGATAGAATCTCCAGGCTGCATGGGATGAAGAACCGACCCAATCTTAACCGTGACACATCCCTGATTGTGAACCGGTTGATGGTTCTACAGTGTAAACAAATGAAAAATTTAAGTTTCCATACTTACTATGCCCACATTATATCACAAATTGATGAAAGTTCAAGAGGATATCTGGCGGTTTTCGATGCGGCATGTAGGTTGTACAATGATGTGTTACAGAGGCAGATAAAATGAAATAGACAGCAAG
>ERZ781272.1142-NODE-1142-length-11103-cov-46.268646_pt1 | contig 11103 bp, 12 predicted proteins | sample MGYA00375850_ERZ781272 | MGnify/ENA primary metagenome ERZ781272 (study PRJEB29790, sample SAMN06051246) | human gut metagenome | host: Homo sapiens | place: USA: Cincinnati, Ohio | collected 2013-06-21 | study: EMG produced TPA metagenomics assembly of the Gut...
TGGCGGTGGCGGAAAAGGCCCGGATGTTCTGGTCGGTGATCTCGATGTTGGAAACGCCGGTGTTGTGCTTCATCAGCTGCCGGAGGGTCTGCTTGCCGTGGTGCAGCTTGGTCTTGTGGCCGGTCACTTCCTTCTGCATCTCGTCCAGCACTTTCTTCATGGCCTGTTGCAGCATCCCGGCAGATAGCTTTGTGGCCTCCACACAGAGGGCAACGGTGCGCTGGGTGACTTCTTCCTGCATGACCTATCATCTCCTTTCTCCGCTGCCGTACAGGTCGTGGTTCACCAGGGACGCATAGTAGCTGTCGATGGTGGCCGGGGCGTTATACAGGGCAGCCAGCAGATATTTCTTGATGTTGCGGACATAGGTGGTGTTCTCCCGCATACGGTCCAACACATACTCGATGTGGGAACTGTTCAGCTTCAGGAACCGGGATTTCACCACCTCCGCTGGATAGTCGTCCCCGGCAATGCGGATCGTCTCCCTGCGGGAACATACGGTATCCACCATGAGCTCCACCAACTCATTCAGCATATCACGATCCAGCCGGTCATCCCGGCATAGATAGTCATACTCAATATTCTCCAAAATCAGCTCCCGATAACTCTCTCGCTCCTGCATCCAGTCCCGTCCGATCCGGCTGGCCCCTGCGGGGGTTTGGGGGCTTGATTGGATTGGATTTGATCCTTTCGTACTTGGTGAATCAGTATTTTGTTCTTCAGGATTTCTTTTCTTTTTATTTAATTGCGGCCGGTTTTCCAGACATGGGTTATCCATATCCGGGTTTTCCGTATCTGGACAAGCCGTATCCGGCTCGTCCTCACACGGCTGGCCCGTGTCCGGGGGATGGGGTGTCTCGTAGATGACATACTCCACATCCACGATCTTGCCCTTGCTGTCCCGGAGTCGGTTGCGGACTATGTACCCGGCCCGCTCCAACTCCTTCAGGGCGGAGCCAATGCTGTCCGTGCCCTCCTTGCAGATTTTCGCCAGGCCCCTGGTGGTGTAGTTCCAATCCTCCGGCAAGGACAGCATCATGGAGAGCAGCCCTTTGGATTTCAGCGACAGCCCCGCGTTGCGCAGGTGGTGGTTGGACATCACTGTATAGTCACGGGTTTTCTCAATGCGAAATACCGCCATGTTATCACCTCCCTTCGGCGGTCTGGAAAAGTGTTCGTTTTCGTGGAAAAAACGGTTTCTACGCCGCCCAGATGCCCCGGAGGGGAAAACCTATGGGCGGCGGCTTTGCGGCTGATTGTAGAAGAAAAAATATGAGATTTTTAACTCCTTTTGAGACAATTTTGGGCATAAAAAGCGCCATAAGCATTAGCTTGTGGCGTCACGATAGGGTGTAATTGAATAGAAAGTAAAATCGTGATATGCTTGATATATTATCTGATAATCGGAGGTATGGTTGTGCTAACGGAAATGTTGCTTGTGCTTCTTGGTGGTCTGTTGGCTATTGCTGGTGGAGCAATTCAGACTTTCATCACGGCTAAAAGCGCCGCAGCTCAAAAGCATAAAGAAGCTCGTGAAAATGCCTATTTGGGCTATATTGATGCACTACTCAAAATAAGAGTAGACGATCAATATGGTACGGTAAAAACACAAGAATTCTGGAATTCATTTCATAGCATACAGGCCAAACTTAGATTATATGGAAGTGCAGATATAATACATAAAGCCGAAGATTTTGATGGACACCTCTATGAGTGTTGGGAATGTAACAACACTGATGTTGGAAATACTGAAGCACTGAAAATGGATTTAATAGCCGCTATGAGGAAAGAACTGAATATTGACTAGTTGAACGCCGTATGGCCCTCTAGATATTGATTGTTAGTGCCTCATTTAACAACAATAAAAGCACCATAGGATTTACAACCTATGGTGCTCCTACCAGTTATTCAGTTTCTTCCTCTGGTTCCTCCATAGCCAGCCAGTCCTCAAACGACTTCCGGGAAATGCGGATCGCATAACCGATGCGAATTGTTTTGAACTCTCCAGAGTTCACCAAGCGGTATGCGGTGGATTTTGCAATACCAAGGATTGCGGCAATATCATCCACGGTGTAGGTTCTGTTGCTCGGCAACTTCTTTTCCTGCGATGTACTCATAATTTTGCCTCCCATTTTTCGTAGGCATTTTGACTATGCCTATCTGATTTTCCTTGTGGCGAAGGGGCTTTCTGCCATCATCCGTGCTAAGAATTTGCTAATTTGACATTCTGAACAGGCCGTAACGAGGCGGTATTTTACGGATTTTTGTGCAGATTGACCAGTAACCACACAATGTCGTAGCGAATGAGGAATAATGGGAAGTTATGATGGGTATGTCGTACAAAAAGAAACGCCGTACTCCTAAGGGCTAGTTGTAGGTTCGATTCCTATTGGGGGTGCCATCAGGCTGAGGATGGACGCTGTTTGCGTTCGTCCTCTTTTGTGTATATCAGTCTCCCTGGATTGACTGGAATTTTTTTCATATGCGTAAAGCCGCCGTTTGCGCTCAGGCGCATCTGGAATGGCCGTTGAAACACTGCTTTTGGGACTACCGGCTGGCGGTGTGAGGAAGCGGATTTCATAAAGCAGAAACGGACGCCACAATCGCGTGCGGCGTCCGTTTTATCTACTTTTTTCGCCTTCGGAGGCGGATGTAAAAAATGATCTCGATTATCACCATTGCACCCAGGATGGCTGGATAGGACCACTTCCAGTACAGCTCCGGCATAAAGGTAAAATTCATCCCGTAGATGCCCGTGATCACGGTGAGCGGAGCGACCATGCCGGCGAGCAGGGTCAGCTTTTCGCTCGTTTCGCTCTCCCGCATGGAAACGGCACTGTCGTAGGAATTCTGAATCTGGGAGACCAGATCCCCGAGGCTGGCGACAAAATCATACAGCTTTTTAAAGCGCGTGCCAATGCCGGAGAAATATTTTTCGTTCCCGCGGTGGATAAATTTATTTTCGTTCATATGGAGCGCGTCGTCCAGATAGATCAGCGGACGGATATATTTTTTTACAAAATTTACCTGCGCCTTCAGTTCAATGATCCGGTTGAATTTCTCCTTAGCCGCATAGACGAGGATATCCATCTCCAAATCCTCGAGCTGATCCTCCAGAGCCTCCAGCGTTTGAAACATCTTATCCAGAATAAAATCAAATATCAGATAATAGAGGTAATTGTGCGCGGCCTTGCGCGGCCTCTGCGTCCTCTTTTGCAAATAGGCGAGCAGTTCTGTACGGATTGCTTCGTTATTAAGGATTAATACCAGATAATCCTCGCCGATGTACAGGTCGATTTCCTCAAAGATCAGCTTTTCACCTTCATAGAAAAAGTAGTTGATCGTGATAAAATCATAGGTTTCAAAGCTTTCAAAGCGGGCATAGTCGTCGATGGTCATACAGTCCTCAACGGTTCCCTCGTCAAAACAAAAGCTGCTTTGCAGCTTTAAAAGCTCAATATTGTCACAGACAAGGAAAAGGCCGGGAGTATCCTTATCCCAACCGTTATTTTTTAAAGGCTTCAGTGTGCCCTCCCGCATTCCGAAAGCCTGCAATGCGATTACCTCCCGAATGGAATGATACGAAACACACGAAAAGGAGCGGCAAAATGCTCGCTCCTTTAGTATGCCATTTTTTCAGGATGTACGCCAGATTACGAGGGTGTAATCGTATTTTTGGACAGGTAGCACAGGTGGATTTCAGGCGCGAGGGCGTGCACCGGATTGGCTGCTACTGAGCGTGGGCTTGGCCTCTACCCTGGGATTGATCAGAATGTGAAAGATGGTGAACCCGACGATTGTCAGCGCGAGCACGGCCGTAAGAGCGGATACCAGAATGATTTTTACCTTTTTCTCCATCACAATTCCTCTCCCTTTACGTCTCGAATCAAAGAGATTGAGTGTATGCCGTTTTTCCCTCAGAGCGGTATCCCGCACGCTGATATAAGCGGTGGACGCCCGGCTCGCTGTGTCCGGTGACAAGCATGATCTTATAGCACCCTGCCTCTCCGGCGATCTGTTTGGCAAGCTCCAGAAGTGAAAACGCAAGCCCGCAGCCGCGGTGTTTCTGGTCTGTTACCACATATTCAACCAGCGCATAGGGGCGCTGCCCGTGCGTGAGGCTGTCGATCACGGTCACGGTCACGGTGGAGAGCAGCCGCCCATCTTCCTCTGCGACCAGCGTATGGATATGCTCCTGCCGGAGCAGGCGCTGCCAGATGGTCAATACGCGCTCATCGATTGCAGGCATTGTATTGTCGTTGAGCTGTGTATACAGTGCCAAAAGGCCCTCCAGATCGCTCTGTATGGCCTCTCGAAATTGAACGGACATCTTCCCCATCCTTTCTCGACAGTTGAAATAATAAGGCTGCTTGAGCGAAAGGATGTAGGCTTGCGTCCTTCCACCAAACAGCTTTTAACGATTGATTTTATATCTTTTGCTCCAGCATGCGCAGCACACGGGCTGGATTTCCTCCCACCACCACATTTTCGCGTTCTATTTTCATACGAAGCCGACCCTTTTCGAGGGCGGAATCAGGTGTTTTTCATAATGACGCTTTCAATGACGTTGGCAACGTCTTCGCAGTTGTCACAGCATTTTTCGAGACGGTCGAGCGTCTCGGTCCAGGCCATGACAACGATAGGATCCTTCTCCTCCAGATACAGGCTGTGAACGGCATCCAGATAGAGCTTGTCGCCCACCTCTTCTGCATGGTTGACCTCGACGATTTTACTGTGGATCGTGTCGGATTTTTTGAAATTGTGAAGCTCCTGGAGAGCCACCTTGAGCGTTTTGCAGCAGTTGACGATGACTTCGGTAAATTCCAGCGCTTCGGCGCGGATAGATTTGATATTGTACATATAGATGCGCATCAGGACGTCTTCGACAGCGTCCACCACATCGTCGATCTCCTGCGCGAGGTTGATGATATCCTCACGTTCGATCGGGGCGATGAATTCGACGGTCAGCTTATTCATCATCTCATGCTTGCAGATATCTGCCTCATGCTCGATTTTGTGGATTTCATCGAGCTTTTTCGGCAGCGTATAGAGATCAAAGGTGCGCAAAGTTTCATGGAGCATCTCGGCACCCTGGCAGGCATAATCGGACATACGCACAAATGCATCAAAATAATTGTACTCTCTTTTTTTGGCCATAACTAGTGATTTCCTTTCTGTTATCTATATTCCGTTTGTCTTTAAAAAATCATCATAAACAGCTTTGCCATCAGATAACCGATAAAGCCGCAACCCGGGAAGGTCAGCACCCATGCGAGCACCATTTCTTTGACGACGCCCCAGTTAACGGAGGAAAGGCGCTTGGAGGCGCCGACGCCCATGATGGCGGTGGTCTTTGTATGTGTGGTACTGACAGGGATTCCGGTAAGGGACGACAGCAGCAGGCAAAGGGCACCTGCAAGGTCCGCGGAAAAGCCCTGATAGGATTCGAGCTTTACCATGTCCATACCGACTGCCTTGATGATCCGGTAGCCGCCGATTGAAGTGCCGAAGGCCATAACCAGGGAGCAGACCACCATTAGCCACATGGGGATGACGAAATTTTCCGCCTGCCCCTGCCCCTGCGCCAGGGCGATGCCGAGCATACAGATGCCCATGAATTTCTGGCCGTCCTGCGCGCCGTGCATAAAGGCCATGGCGGCACCGCCCGCGATCTGTGCTTTTTTGAAAAAGCGGTTCGTTTTGCGGCGGTCCATGTTTCGACACAGAGCTTCCAGAATTCTTACAATGATAAAACCGGCGATAAATCCAAGCACGGTGGAGAGGACGAGACCGTAGATGACCTTGATCCATTCGCCGCCGTTGATCCCCTTGAGCCCACCCTGCATGGCAATTGCCGCGCCGGATACGCCCGCAATGAGCGCGTGACTCTCGCTGGTGGGAATGCCGAATACCCATGCGGCGGTGGCCCAGATAACGATAGCGAAGAGAGCCGCACACAGAGCGATGAGCGCTTCATGTGCATCGCCGCCAAAATCGACCATGTTGGAAACGGTTTCCGCGACGGTTGCATTGATCTTGGTCATGACGAGAACGCCGAGAAAATTGCATATGGCGGCCATCAGGATTGCAGAGCGGGGCTTGATCGCCCGGGTGGACACGCAGGTTGCAATTGCGTTGGGCGCATCGGTCCAGCCGTTGACAAGGATAACGCCCAGGGTCAGGACAAAGGTGATGAGCAGCGCAGGGTTGGAAATGAGCTGGCTCAAAAATGTGGACAAGTCAATTGTCATATGGGTTCTCCTTTTTGCTTTTTCGATACAAAACCTTTATATAGAAACAGGCGGGGAGAAAACTCCCGCTTGAAGCTTTAGGAGGGATATCCACTGTTTTCATCGGAGTCTAATCAAATTTTAACCGATTTTTAACCATGATATAGTATAATACAAATAATTACCTTTTGTACAGCATTTTTTTCATTTCTACAGTTCTCGACGGAATCAGGGCAAATCGCAGGATATCAGAAATAAAAAAGAGGCTGCCCGTGCAGCCTCCCCAGCCTGCTAAAAAAAGGATATTGTTTCGTCAAAATGCACAAGAACAATTTCATATAATTCTGCGTTACATTTGCCTTTTTGATTGCCTTGACAACGGAAGAGGACATTGGAACGCGTTCAGGCCGCGCGGGCCCTTCCTTTTCCGCTCGGCCGGAAAAGGAAGCAAAAGGGGCCGTTTTGCACGGCACTTCGGCAGCGGGAAGATTCAGCCACGTTGAAACCCGTTCGGCGAACCTTCCCAAACTCAGCCGCTCACGCGGCTTCAGACACATGGGAAGGTTCGTTTTTGCCCTGCGGGCAAAAATCCCCTCACGAGCCACGCAGATCGTCGCTGCGGGCGCTGCCTCGGCCTCCCGACAGCGCCCAGCGGCGCATAAAGATGCCGGTTCCGAAAGCGACCAGAAACCATGCTTTTTTGTGCACTCTTCTCTCAGACTTGATCGACAAGCTGAAGAGGCTGCCCGTGCAGCCTCCCATACAGAATGATTTAATATGATGCTCCCCACCCGAAGAATTCCAAATCCTCCAGAAAGGGTCTGAATGCAGCTGGAAGCGCATATTGCCCATCTAGCTCGTCCGGCGTAACCCATTGCAGCCCGCCGGTTTCAAGCGCTTCCTCTACGCGAATCCGGTAAGCGGTCATGTGCCATTCGATATGAGTAAAAATATGCTTTGCCTGTCCGCATTTTTCAATCCGAAGGGCGGTGAGTCCCCATTTTTCGACCGCTTGGCGAATTTCCTGCATGGAGGAGAGATCCAGCTCATTGGGCAGCTCCCATAGCCCGGCCAGAAGGCCCTTGTTTGGCCTGCGGTGCAGGGCAAGCCTTTGGTTGCATAAAAACAGCAGAACAGCGCGCTGCTCAATGCGGCGTGTTTTTTTTGCGGCCTTGACCGGAAAAAAACAGGGGTTCCCCTGTGCATAGCCTGCACACAGCTCCCGAAGCGGGCAAGCTTCACATTGCGGCAGCCCGTTGGGAAGGCAGACCGTTGCTCCAAGCTCCATCAGCGCCTGATTGAACGCGCCCGGCGCGTCCGCCGGAAGGACGGAGCGGACCCGTTCTTCGATTTGCTGTTTCACCTTCGGATCACTGATATTGGAAGGATCGGCGGTCAGCCGGGTGACGACGCGCAAAACATTTCCATCCACTGCCGGGACGGGGATCCCATAGGCGATGGAGGCGACCGCGCCGGCCGTATAGGGGCCGATTCCGGGCAGAGAGAGCAGCTCGTCATAGCGGCGCGGCAGTTCTCCGCCATACCGCTCCATGATCAGGCAGGCGGCCCGGTGCAGGTTGCGCACGCGGCTGTAATAACCGAGCCCCTCCCAGAGCTTGAGATAGGTTTTTTCCTCTGCTTCAGCGAGCGCACGCACGTCGGGAAGGGCCTGCAGGAAGCGTTCAAAATATGGCTTGACCGCTTCCACACGGGTTTGCTGCAGCATGATTTCGGAAATCCAGACGCGGTAGGGCGTCGGCTCGTCGCGCCAGGGAAGGCGGCGCGCATTTTGCCGGTACCAGTCCAGCAAAGGGGTGACAATGTTTGAAATAGAGACAGGATTCAATTGGATTCTCCTATTTTCTATGAATGATACAACGTTATATTTCCTTGTAAGATTATATTTTCTTTTTATATCTGGTATTCACGTCTGATGAAAAGCCCTCCGCCTCATAAAACGCACAGCCCTCCGGCTTGCTTTTTTTCTGTAACCTAAATTACTTAGCGCAGCCGCGTGCTTTGGCCCGACATTCCAATTCGCAGGCTAGGCGTGGCCGACGCCTTCCCGGCAGAATGCCTTGTCATAGGTCGGTCTCCTTTGCATCCGTATAGGATTGAATGACGGAGTATGCCCGGATCAGGTCGTCAACCGTGCAGTTTCGGCAGTTCGCTGCGCTGGGGGAGGGGAGATAGATGCTTTCTACGCCTGTTTGCGCAAGGCAGAGCCGGCGGTAAAGCTGCGTCGCCTTTTGGCCTGTCGTAAAGACCGCCTGGATGGATGCCGCGCCGAAAATAGGGCGCAGGTCGTTCGCAACGGGATTGCGGATGCTCGCATCACCCGCGCCCTGAATGTCGCAGGATGCCAGAACATCCCACAGGGCGATATGATGCGCCAGGACAAGCGATTTTTTCTCGCCGTTATTCTGCGGGATCGGCTCGCCGAATACTGCGGAGAGGACGCGCCAGAAACGGTTTTGCGGATGGGAATAGTAAAAGCCGCATTCCCGGGATTTTGGGGAGGGCATCGTGCCGAGGATCAGGACACGGGCGTTCTGATCGTAGATTGGATCGAGCGAATGCGTAACAAATCCCATCTCAGGACGCCTCTTTGATCTGTTTTTTCTTACCATAGGATTGGTACAGGCGCGAAACGGTGCCGCTCAGGGAAAGCAGGGAGAGCAGGTTTGGGATGACCATCAGGCCATTGAAGGTGTCCGACAGGCTCCAGACGAGATCCACCTTCAGCGTGGAGCCGACGGCGACGAACACGCAGACGAGCAGCGCGTAGATTTTTACGCCCTTTTTGCCAAATAGGGAGCGGATATTGACCTCCCCGAAAAAGTACCATCCGATAATGGTGGAGAAAGCGAAGAAGAGCATACAGACCGCAATAAAAATCGTTCCGCCATGACCAAAAACCGATTCAAAGCCTGCCTGTGTCAGGGCGATCCCCTCCAATTCTCCCGAATATCCGCGCGGCAGGACGCCTGTGACCAAAACGACGAGCGCAGTGAGCGTCAGGATAATAAATGTGTCGATAAATACTCCCATCATGGCGACAATGCCCTGATCGCAGGGCTCTTTGACCTTTGCTATCGCATGTGCGTGCGGCGTAGAGCCCATGCCGGCCTCATTGGAGAACAGGCCGCGCGCCACGCCGAAACGGATGGCTTTCTGAACGGTAATGCCCATCACGCCGCCGGTAACAGCCTGCGGGGAAAATGCGCCGGTAAAAATCTGGGAAAAAGCATCGGGAATCCGGCGAAAATTGACAATAATGATGATCATGGCTCCCACAATATAAAACAATGCCATAATGGGCACGATTTTTTCCGTTACGCTGGCAATTCGGCGCACGCCGCCGAGAAAAATGAAGCCCGCAGCCGCAGCAACAATCACGCCAACGGCCAGAGGAGGAATCTCAAAGGCATTCTGAAAGGCGGCACCGATGGAATTGGACTGCACCATATTGCCCATAAAGCCGAGCGCGCAGATGACCAGGATGGAAAAGATGGTTGCAAGCACTTTGCCGAACTGGCCCTGGAAAGCCGCTCGGATATAATAGGAGGGGCCGCCGGTGACTTCTCCGTCACGGGTGGTTTTGTATTTTTGGGCTAGCGTAGCCTCTGCGAAAATGGTTGCCATGCCGAAAAAAGCGCTTAACCACATCCAGAAAATTGCGCCGGGGCCGCCGCCGATGAGCGCCGTGGCGGCTCCGGCAAGATTTCCCGTGCCAACCTGGGCAGCCACCGCGGTGGCAAGCGATTGGAAGGAGGACATCCCCCGGCCATCCGCCTTAGCACCACGCAGACGGATACCGCCGAACGTGCGCCGGAAGCTTTCGCCAAACCGGCTAACCTGAATGAACTTTAGCCGGAAGGTAAAATAGATACCGGTACCGCACAGGAGAAATAAAAGCAGATAATCCCAGAGGAAATGATTGGAGAGCTCAACGGCCTTTTGTATGAACGACAAAATCATTGCTCCTTTTCTTGCATATCTTTTATATTATAGTATAAATGTGCCCCACGGCGCAATCCCTGAATCGACAGGAAATGAATTAGAGGAGCGGTTATTCCACAATGCTTGACAGAAGATGTTGCGTTTGCTACTCTAGGATAGAGAATGATCATGGAAATGATACAATTTTCACAATCTGTAAGGGCCGTTTCACACGTTCCAATGAAATTCGGCGTTGCTGAGATGTTCAGCCTACCAGCGCCTGCGGAAAGGAATGGTCGTAGCTATGCCTATGCCGGAGCGGATTCCTCGGCATCACACCGGATTAAAATGGAAAACGGTCCTGCAGCGGCTGGCATTGCTTACAGGGGTGGTTGGAGCAGTGGCGCTTTTCGGCGGCTGCCCTGTGCGGCGGTTCTTCGGCGTATCCTGCCCCGGCTGTGGCATGATGCGCGCCTGCCTATCCCTGATACAATTGGATTTTCGGGCGGCCTTTGCCTATCATCCGCTGGTCTTCGTGCTTGTGCCTGCTGTGCTTTATATTCTTTTTCGGGAGGTCCTTCCGTTTTCTCTAAACCGAAAAACGGAAACAGTGTTTTTGGCTGCATTTTTGCTGGCTTTGGTGCTCGTGTATTGTTACCGGATGTTTATTTCCCATGCGGCGGTGTTGGAAGTGGACTTTTCAAGCTCCGTTCTCTATCAAATCATTTCTTTTTTAAAAGGGCTGCTGGGCGGCGTTGTTTCCCCTTGATTACCGATGCTGATGCTATGGCTGGACAAAGGATAACAATAAGCGATGGGCTGGCGCAGGAAAAGACAGCCCGAATAATAACCGCCCGGAGCATTGCGCTCCGGGCGGTCAGCTTGTCGATAAACCTATTCGGCAGAAAAAACTGCACAAATAAGTTTGCAT
>ERZ781272.1144-NODE-1144-length-11094-cov-4.995471_pt1 | contig 11094 bp, 9 predicted proteins | sample MGYA00375850_ERZ781272 | MGnify/ENA primary metagenome ERZ781272 (study PRJEB29790, sample SAMN06051246) | human gut metagenome | host: Homo sapiens | place: USA: Cincinnati, Ohio | collected 2013-06-21 | study: EMG produced TPA metagenomics assembly of the Gut...
TCCGGATCGCTCCGGTCTTGAACGCCTCGTCGTATCGGGGCGGTGCTATTCCTTTTTTGCGTTTGTTTTCCATTTCCTTTGTCCCCTTTCCTTTCCATTATAGCGAATGTTTTTCTGTCCATCAATTCGGGAAAGGGGGCATCTGGCGAGCAGATCCGATGCATGTGGCCGCTTGTTTCAATCGTATATATGATACGGAGCGGACATACAACCCGGACGAACTTCACGAGAGAATGTCTCTCGAAGAATATCAGGCAACTGCAATGGCGGCTATGATCTTATTGCCCCGAGCGGTTCTGATCGATTTTATCCGCAGGCATCTTAGAAGAAAAACAATTCCCGTATATGGAGATTGCATTTTCCTTCCAAAGATGAAACCTTCGCTTCAGAAGATGGCCGAGGAACTTGGAGTCTCCTATGCCACTATGCTGATTCAGCTCAGGAAATATAACCTTCCTTCTGCCGTCGGGTAACCGGCAAGCCACATGAGCGAACACTCGGACAAGCACTCAAATATGCAGATGTCCAGAGTTTTCAGGACTGTAGGAAGCGAACAGGACGGGATCCGACCGGTTCTCATCCTGCAGAATGACACAGGCAATAGGTTCAGCCCCACCACTATCGTGGCACCCACCGGTTGATTCGTTCTGTAAGAAAGGCATGATCGACCGCATCATCGTCAAGTCGGTATCACGATTTGCCCGAAACACACAAGAGCTTCTGACAACCATCCGATTCCTCAAAGATATCGGAGTCAGCATCTACTTTGACGAACAAGGCATCGATATAAGAAGGGAGGGAGCGGGAAAAAACAACAATCCGCCTCCCAGGGGCTTGGGAAGCGGATTGAATTAAGCAGGCAGTTTCTTTTCAATAGCAGCAAGACGAGATTGTAAATCATCCACTTGACGTTTGAGGTTTTCAGTTTCATGTTCTAGTTCCCATTGCTTTTCATGGGTCAGTTTGTATCCGTCAAAGAGAGTGTCAATCCGTTTTGTAACTTCGTTTTCAACAAAGACTTTCATCCGGGTTTCGGATTCCTGAATTTTAAGATTCATATGGGCTTCGGATTCCTGTACTTCCGTTTTGACTTCTTCAATGGCAGAAAAAAGTAATTGAAACTGTTCAAGCATTTCTTTATCCATTCATCTCACTCCTTTGTTTCAGTATAGCATATGCGCTTGGGGAGGGTCAATGCCGCTGGGGGTTATCCGAACGCCCGACGAGGTAGTCGAGGGTTACGTCAAAGTAGTCGGCTAGGGCAATGAGAACATCCAAACTAGGCCGAACGGTACCGTTATGGTATTCACTGGTATCCATTGAACAGCCTGATCATTGGCCGCTTGTCCACGTTGTTTCCTCCTTTGTTTCTGGGAAGATTGTCCGCTTTAAAAGTCAGGAGGAATTACTCCCCCTTATCAGCTTTCTTATCCATTGGCAACCCATGATTCTGGGGAATTTCTTTTGGAGTCAAGGTGATTTTCATTTCACACCCATGTTCACGCCCCCAAATGTCCGCTAACACCCTTACTATATAGTGAGGGTCAAATTCCCCGCGCATATGGACTTTGTTTTCACTGTAATCTATCTGTTTCAACACTGTCGCCTCCTTCCATTACCATGATATTGGAACCGTAGTTAGTCCTATTCATGTTCTTATCCAGCTTTTGGCAGGGTATCAATTGCTTTAGCTTGTCCGACAAGCCTTGTCCGGTGCACCTACGCTGAGAAACACAGACAGCACCCCAAAACATAGCCTCAAACCGCTGATATCACCCAGATGTCAGCGGTTTGGACTATCCGACCAAGAGGCAGAGCAAAAGAAAAACGCCCTGCATCCGCAACCCCGATAGCGGGCACAAAACGTTTCCTGCGTTGCCATAAAAGCAACAGAACGATTACATACCAAGTATATCACAGGGGACGTTATCCGTCAACCAAAAAGCGGCCGCCGCCGCTTATCGGGCTTGTAATGTAGTTTATCCTTTCGCGGAAACAGAAATACAGGTAAGGAGATGCAATACAGCCAATACTATCCGGATCTGGCATACCCGGAGTGGTACGGGAGGGACGTCAAATGCCTGCAAAAGACCAGGATAACCAAAGCCGGGGAAATGCTCGAGTGCCAGTCCTTCCCATTGTTCTTAAACCCGAGGATTATATGCGGGCGAAAAAGAGCAGGCCTACAAAAGAAGTGCAGGCTGCATTGAATTCAATTTATATATACAATATTGGGAAATTTACGTAGGCTCTTGTTCCGCCCGTATCAATGTTTTCTCCTGTTACGGTAAACAGCGTGCAGAAAAATGGGTTTGTCCGGGCGTATTACCAGTATAAAAGACATCCTCCAACACCTACAGCACCCAGGTTCAATCAGTGGGGCAGTTACAACTGGCGCTGCTACTTTTATATGATAGGCCCCTGTCTCCTGACAGAGAATCAAAGATTACTTTGGGTGAACATTTACAAAAATATTAAGTAAATAAGTATATTATTGTTGATATATGACTATTTTAGCGGTATAATAGAGATAGCAACCGAGACTTTTCGATGAGGTGGAGAAACAATGAAAGAACCGATTCGTCTTTTAATCGTGGAGGATGACAGAATTGAGTGCAAGGCCTATCAGGATTATCTCTGCCAGGTTGATGAGATTGAGGTAATCGGACAGACTGACAGCGCAGTACAGGCTCTGAGCAGGGTGAAATCCGATTTGCCGGATGCCATGCTTTTGGATTTAGAGCTGGGGGAAGGAAATGGAATTGATACCTTGATAGAGATGAAAAATCTCATGCTACCCTTTTCGCCTTATGTTGTTGTAATTACAAATACTACCAACCAAATCACTCTGCAGATGGCACGGGATAACGGCGCTGGGTTTATTTGTAGCAAGCAAAAGCAAAATTACAGTCCAAGAGAAGCGGTACAGATGCTTTTACGAGCAAAAAAATATTTGCGGCGGCCGAAGAAAATGGCAAATGAAAAGGAAGTTTCTCCCAAACTGGTTTCGGTTGAGTACCAAATAAAACAGGGATTGATTCAGGAAATCAAGCTTGAGCTTTCCTACATTTCCATGACCCCGAAAACAAAGGGCTATCCAATGCTAATTGATGCAATTATGATAGCGCTTACCAACAGTGAAGAAAATATGATGGTGACAAAAGATATCTATCCCGAGCTGACTAAGAAATATAAGACAAAAGTTAAAAACGTGGAACGCAATATCCGCAGTACCATAGAATCTACCTGGAAGAATGCCAAACCGGATGAACTGGAACGGCACTGTCCGGAACTGTTTTATGCGCATGAAGACCGCCCGACAAACAATGAGTTTATTCGATACTACGCTACAAAGCTGAAAAAATAGAATGATGATGAAAGGCGTCCAAGAGGCTGTAGCCTCGCTGTAGCCTCTTGGACGCCTTTTTTATCGCGAAAAGCGACGGTAAAACCATCGAAAAAACCGGAATGAGCCAATCAAAAGCTGATGCAAACGGTGGAAAAACCGCGTTTTTCGACAAAAAAGGGCCGCGAAAACAGACGGACTTCTATATCCCTCCGTGGTAGTTTATAGTCAAGCAAATAATTGCTTGACATCATTATGAGGAGGGAAAACACCATGGATTTCTGGGAAGGACTTCTTGATTATCTGAAATGGTGGTTCGGCCACTAATCACGAAATTATCCGGTTTTGCGCAAAAAGCCTGCATCCTGTTTGTTGGATGCAGGCTTTTTGTTATTTTAAATGAGCGATCATACTCTTTTTCCGTTTTTGAATGAGAAATACGATCAGGAAACAAAACGCAATGCCCACTGTGACACCGGAAAAGTCGATTAAAATATCGCTTACCATACCGGCACGCCCAGGAATCAAAAGCTGAAGGCTCTCATCGCAGACCGGGACGAGCAACCCGAAAAAGAGAGGAACAGTCAGATTCCGGCTTATCTTCTGTGTGAAGGCGCGCAGGGTAAGCAGCAAAAGCATCCCCAGAACAAAGTACTCACTGAAATGTGCTGCCTTGCGGATAAAATGCTCGCTGACGGTGAGATGAAAAACGGCCAGAAAGTGATTGAGCAGCTCAGTAACGAATCCGCTCCTACTGCCGGAATCCGTCCCGTTTTGTAAAGAGTTTGAAAAAATGAACAGCACAAATAGGCAGGTGATGATAACCGTAATAGGTTTTCGGTACCGCATAAGCCATTTCATAGGCGAAATCTCCTATCTTAACCAGTTATAGAATGATTGTCATTATAACACCCGGGGGCAGTATCTGCAAACTGGTTTTTCTCCTGCATGAATAGGCACTAAATCCTCCATACTCATCAAAGAGAAGCTTTTGAGGCATGGCTGCACTGAAAAAAGATTTTTCGATAAATTATTTTCAAAAATTCCCTATTATGCTATAATGGGAAAAGCGATTTTCGGAGGTACCATCATGGAAAAGCACGCAGCGCAAAAGCGCATCGAAGAACTGAAAAAGATTGTGGAATACCACAGTTACCGGTACTATGTACTGGATAATCCGGAGATCGAAGACTATGAATTCGACCGCCTGATGCATGAACTCATTGATTTAGAACAGGAATTTCCGGAACTTCAAACCCCGGATTCTCCGACGGTACGAGTCGGGGGGGCAACGCTCAACGACTTTCAAAAGGTGACGCACACTGTGCAGATGGGAAGCTTGCAGGACGTCTTTTCCACCAACGAGGTGAGAGAATTCGATGCAAGAGTACGTGAGACAATCCCTGCTCCGCTGTATGTAGTGGAGCCGAAAATCGACGGCCTTTCGGTATCCCTGGAATATACGGACGGAAGATTCACGCGAGGTTCTACCCGGGGAGACGGAATTGTAGGTGAGGATGTTACGGAAAACCTGAAAACAATTGCCTCCATTCCCCTCAATCTTCCTGAGAAGCTTCCACTGCTCGAAGTACGCGGAGAGGTTTATATGCCGCGGTTAAATTTTTTAAAGCTTGTCGAGCAGCAGGAGATGAATGAGGAAACACCTTTTAAAAATCCCCGCAACGCAGCCGCGGGTTCCCTGCGGCAAAAGGACCCAAAGATTGCTGCAAAACGCAAGCTTGATATTTTTGTATTCAACATCCAGCAAATTGAGGGAGAAGAACTTACATCCCATAAAGAATCCCTGGACTATTTAAAAGAGCAGCACTTCAAGGTCATCCCCTCCTATCAGCGCTATGACAACATTGAGGATGTGATTGCCCGTATTGAGGAAATCGGGCAGATGCGCGGGAATCTTTCTTATAACATTGACGGGGCTGTCGTCAAGGTCGATGATTTTGCCCAGCGCGAACAGCTCGGTTCCACGGCGAAGTATCCGAGATGGGCGGTTGCCTATAAATATCCTCCTGAAGAAAAAAAGACGGTACTGACTTCGATTGAGATAAACGTAGGGCGTACAGGGGTGCTCACACCGACAGCGGTCTTTGACCCGATTGAGCTTGCCGGAACCACGGTTAGCCGTGCTGTTCTTCACAACGAGGACTTTATTAAAGAGAAGGATATCCGCATCGGCGATAGGATTGTGGTGAGAAAAGCGGGGGACATTATCCCGGAAGTACTTTCCGTTGTCTCCCATGCCCCGGACAGCGTGCCCTATGAGATGCCGCACCGCTGTCCGTCCTGCGGGAGCGAGGTTTTCCGGCTCGACGACGAGGCGGCCTTGCGCTGTCTCAATGCGGACTGTCCGGCACAACTGCTTCGAAACCTCATTCACTTTGCCTCCCGTGACGCGATGAATATAGAGGGGCTGGGCCCGGCGGTGATTGAAAGCCTGCTCGATCACAGCTTGCTCCACTCTCCGGCGGACCTCTACTCCCTGCAAAGGGAGCAGATTGCATCCTTGGAGAGAATGGGGGAAAAATCCGCCTCCAACCTGTTGGAATCCATTGAGCGTTCCAAGCAGAATGATCTTTCCAAACTGCTGTTTGCACTCGGTATCCGCAATGTCGGTCAAAAGGCGGCGGTTTTGCTCGCACAGAAATTTCATCCTAGTGGCGCCCGGTTTGAAGCAAATGCAGAAGAGATTGCAGAGATTGACGGCTTTGGGAACGTTATGGCCCAAAGTGTGGTGGATTTCTTTCTTCTGCCAGAGACAAAGGTACTAATTGACAAGCTCAAACAGGCTGGCGTAAACACCGAGTCCAAGCTCATTCCGGCTGGGGAGCGCCTTGCGGGGCTCACGTTCGTTCTGACCGGTACGCTGCCGACGCTGGGGCGTCGCGAGGCGGCGGCCATGATTGAACGAGAAGGGGGAAAGGTATCCTCCAGCGTCTCGAAAAAGACAAGCTATGTGGTTGCTGGGGAAGAAGCCGGCAGCAAACTGACCAAAGCTCAACAATTAGGAGTTGCGATCCTCGATGAAGCGGGACTGCTGTCTCTGCTGTCAAACGAGTGATGTAAACTGATACACAATTATCAAACAAAGGGGAATCACAAGGTGCAGGAACTTCCATTTAATATTCATAAGATAGCCAAACTCTCCATGCTATCCCTTACCGAGCAGGAAGCAGAAAAGTATGAATCCATCATTAAGGAAACAATCGCGTCCATCGAAACGCTTCCCGAAGCAGGAGGGGATGAGGTGCAGCCGCCGAACGTTCCGATGCATCTGCGGGAAGACGTTGTACAACCTTCTACGAAGCGGGATGATTTGCTGAAAAGTGCTCCGCAGGTGGAAGCAGGATGCTTTGTTGTACCAAAGATTGTGGAATAGGAGGCTCAAGTGATGCAGTTGTATGAAAAGAGCGCATCTGAACTGCACGATATGCTCAGAAACAAAGAGTGCAGCGCGGTAGAAATCGCAAATTCTGTATTTGAGAGAATTGAACAGGTGGAAGACAGAGTCGAAGCTTACATCACTCTGACAAAGGAGAGCGCAATGGAAACGGCGCGCTTGGTCGACGAAAAGCTCGCAAAGGGGGAGGAGCTTCCCATGCTTGCAGGCATCCCGGTCGGTGTCAAGGACAATCTGGCGACGAAGGGCGTGCAGACGACAAGCGCTTCCAAAATGCTCGAGGGCTTTGTCCCGCCGTATGACGCGACGGTTGTCTCCAAAATCAAGGAGTCGTTGGCGATTATCCCGGGCAAGCTTAATTTGGATGAGTTTGCAATGGGTTCCTCCTGTCAGACCTCCTATTATAAAAAGACAAAAAATCCATGGGATTTGACCCGTGTCCCAGGAGGTTCCTCCGGCGGCTCCGCCGCAGCACTTGCCGCAGGCGAGACGATTCTTGCTTTCGGTACCGATACCGGCGGCTCCATCCGCCAGCCGGGCGCGTTCTGCCATGTCATTGGCATGAAGCCGACCTATGGTACCGTTTCCCGTTACGGGCTGTTTGCGCTCTCCTCCTCCATGGATCAGATTGGGCCGATGGGAAAGACGGTCCGCGATACCGCCATGCTGCTCAGCGCGATGCGTGGGCACGACCCAATGGATGCCACCTCCTCGGACAAAGGCCTTGGTGATTTGCTGGGAGGGCTGAACAACAGCATTAAGGGTCTGAAAATCGGCCTGCCAAAAGAGTATTTCTGCGAGGGCGTAGACCCTGAAATCTTAGAGGCGGCACATCGCGCTGCCAAAGAGTTGGAAGCACAGGGAGCGGAACTGGTGGAAATATCCCTTCCGAGCACCCCGTATGCGATGCCAATATACAATGTGCTCGGCAATATGGAGGCCGCCTCCAACCTTGCGCGCTATGACGGCGTACGGTATGGATTCCGCGCACAGGGTGCGTCGAGCTTTCATGAAATGTTTGAGAAAACCCGTTCCGAGGGAATGGGAGATGAGGTCAAAAGGCGTATTTTCATGGGAAATCTCGTCCTGACCGAGGGCAGGAAGCACGATTATTACCGCCGTGCAAAATACGCCCAGGCACTGATGAACAGGGAGTTTGACGAGGCGTTTGAAAAATGCGACGTCCTGCTCTCCCCGGCAACCCCGCGTGTCGCCTTTAAGGTCGATGCGCCGATTGATGAACATATGAAAAAATACGCGAACGACATGTTCCTGACCCCGTCCAATATCGCGGGGATTCCATCCCTGTCCATCCCATGCGGCATTACCAAAGCCGGATTGCCAGTCGGCCTGCAGCTGTGCGGCCCGATGTTCTCTGACGGACTGCTGCTTAACGTTGCACAAATCTATGAAAACATCTACGGCGGCTTTAACAAGATGCCGGAGCTTAAATAAGAAAGGCGGTTACTTTCAATGGATTACGAGGTAGTCATCGGCTTGGAGGGACACGCCGAGCTTAATACGCAAACGAAAATCTTCTGCGGCTGTAAAAACAGCTTTGGCGCGGAAGTCAACACCAACTGCTGCCCCATCTGCACCGGGATGCCGGGCACGTTGCCGGTACTCAACAAAAAAGTAGTCGAGTACGCGGTCAAGATGGGCCTGGCCTGTGGGTGCACCATCAGCGAAGTCAGCACGATGGATCGCAAAAACTACTATTATCCCGACTTACCCAAGGCATACCAGATTACACAGGGCACCAACCAAATCTGCAAAAACGGCGGGGTGGAGATAGTCCTTGACGAGGGAAAATCCCGCAAGGTCATTGGAATTGAGGAAATCCACATCGAGGAAGACGCGGGCAAGCTGCTCCACGACGAGAGCTTTTCCGGAAGTCTCATTGACTACAACCGCTGCGGCGTTCCCCTGATTGAAATCGTCACCAAGCCGGATATGAGGAGCGCGGAGGAGGCAAGGGCTTTCCTGGAAACTATCAAATCCATCCTGCAGTATCTGGATATTTCCGACTGCAAGATGCAGGAGGGCTCCATCCGCTGTGACGTCAACGTCTCTCTGCGGCCAAAGGGTAGCGATACCTTTGGAACCCGCTGTGAGATGAAAAACATCAACACCTTCAGCGGAGCGGAGCGCGCCATCCGTTATGAGGCACAGCGCCAAAAAGAAATCCTCGAGGCCGGCGGCGTCATCGAGCAGGAAACCCTGCGCTGGGATGACGTAAAAGGCAAAAACTTTCCCATGCGCTCCAAAGGTGACGCGGCGGATTACCGCTACTTCCCGGAGCCGGACCTCTACACTGTGGTTGTAGAGCCGGAGCTTATTGAGCGCTTAAAGGAAGAGCAGCCGGAGCTTCCGAATGCGAAGACCATCCGGTATCTGGAGGATTACCAGCTTCCTTTGACGGATATTAACCTCTTTATTGAGAACCCGGACAAGGCGGACTTCTTCGAGGCCTGCATGGAGGGGACGAAGCTTAAGCCGCGCACTGTTGCCAACTGGATTTTGGTGGATATTACCCGGATCCTCAACGAGAAAAACCTTACGCTTGCGGATACCATGATGAATCCAGACAAGCTGTGCCGCCTGATTTCCCTTGTGGAGGATGGAAAAATCTCCTCAACTGCGGGACGTACCGTTCTTGACGAGGTGATCTTCTCCGACAAGGAGCCGGAGGAGATTGTCAAGGAGAAGGGGCTTGCCCAGGTCAGCGATAAGGGCGCACTCGAGGCAATCGCCAAGGATATTCTAGCAAAGAACGAAAAGGCCGTGAACGACTACAAAAACGGCAAGACCAATGTGCTCGGCTTCTTGGTAGGCCAGTGTATGAAGGCTTCCAAAGGACAGGGCAACCCTGCGATTTTAAGAGAGCTATTGTCCAGCCTAATTGAGCAGATGTAATCTTAATATAAAACGAAACACCCTACTTGTTAAATAGTATATCATACTGTCTAACAGGTGGGGTTCATTTCTATCAGCATCTATTTGTGCTTGTCGTGGAAGAGTGATTACTGGAAGAGTCAAAGGAACTGTTGCTGGTGCTGCTCGTAGTTTTGCCCGAGCTTGCATTACTGGAGGAATTGCCCTTTCCGCTGGTGCAACTGTTTAAGGATACAAAAAAGCTCATGACCTATCCTCCCTAGGAAGTTGGTTTATTTGAATGAATTCCCATTTTATTACTTTAATACCGATCTAAAAGCTGAAAAATAACATAGTTATTGGTTAGATATCGAGAGATTGTGGCGAATTTCATCGAGATATGAAACGGCGGCGCCGGACAAGTTTTGTCCGGCGCTGTTCTATTTGTGGACAAAGCTCCATAAGAATAGAACAATCCCAAAAGAAAAAGGAGCAGTCAAAAATGGCAGAGAAGAATAAATTACCGTTTGATGAGGCGGTGGACAGCCTTCCGCAGTCATGGGGGGAGATTCTCCACTTTTTACCGAGAAGCGTAAAAGAACGTGCGACGGAAATCCGGTTTCGGACAGGCCGTCCGGTCAGTATCACCGCCGGAGCGAAAAACTATTACATAACCAAGCTCTCCGCGCTGACGGAGAATCCGGACAGTCACTGCCTGTCCATTGACAAGCGGGGGATGGAGGAATTGGTGCTCCATCTGTGCGGCTATTCCCTCCACAGCCATCAGGATGACCTCGTACAGGGTTTCGTTACCTTAAAAGGTGGGCACCGCGCGGGGCTCTGCGGAACTGCGGTCACCCGGAAGAACGAGCTTTGCTCCGTGAAGCAGGCTTCCTCCGTCAATTTGAGGATAGCCCGCGAGATGAAGGGCTGCGCTCAGGAATTTGTCCGCAGGGTCTTTGCCGACGGGCTGCACAATGTGCTGGTGGCCGGCAGCCCGGCGAGCGGGAAAACTACGCTGATTCGGGACGCCGTACGCCTGCTTTCTAAGTCAAACCAAATTGCGGTCGTCGACGAGAGAAGCGAGATTGCCGCGAGCGCTTACGGCGAACCGCAAAACGATGTCGGCGTACTCACCGATATTTTGGACGGGTACCCGAAGGCACAGGGAATCCTGGCGGCGATCCGCTCGCTATCCCCGGATTTAATTGTATGCGATGAGATCGGCTCTGCGGAGGACGTCGCTGCCGTCGAAACCGGGACAAACAGCGGGATCCATATCCTGGCGACCGTCCATGCGGCGAGCTTTGAGGAATTGATGCGCAAGCGGCCCATCCAGGAGCTTGTGGAGAGCGGCGCCATCGACAGCATTGTATTTTTGAAGTCCCGGCAGAACCCGGGAAAAATTGAGAGGATTGTAATGGCGGGGGGAAAAATTTCCCCAATATGTTGGGGCGTT
>ERZ781272.1145-NODE-1145-length-11086-cov-4.118122_pt1 | contig 11086 bp, 7 predicted proteins | sample MGYA00375850_ERZ781272 | MGnify/ENA primary metagenome ERZ781272 (study PRJEB29790, sample SAMN06051246) | human gut metagenome | host: Homo sapiens | place: USA: Cincinnati, Ohio | collected 2013-06-21 | study: EMG produced TPA metagenomics assembly of the Gut...
CCCCCCCCCCCCCCACCCCCCCCCCCCCCCCCCCCCCCCCCCCCCCCATTCCGTCCTTGACGGCGAACACCCCCGCCACCGCCGCAACGTTCTTAGCCTCGTCCTTCATGCTGGAGAAGAAGCTCCGACGGCTCGCGTCGTAGCCCTCGTCGCCCGCCCGGCGCACGGATGAGGGAAGCTTTTCCGCCAGGTCGATGCGCATATCGTTGTTCCAGGTTGCAAGCAGCGCGCTTGCCGTGTCGCACACAACCCGCGCCATCTCGAAACCCGAGACATGCTCGCATTGCGCGCAGCGCGCCTGCACGAGGCTCACGCGGCGCACGCCCAACGCCGCCAGCGTGACCAGCAGGCTCTCCTCCACGCGCCCCAGGCACGTGACGCCCACCACCTTCTCGGGGTCGTACAACCCGTCGGCCGCGGCAAGCAGCTGATCGCAGGCGATAACCACCTGTCCGTCGGCCACGTCAGCCGCCGCGCGGCATGCTTGCAGAAGCTCGGCATCGTTCGGACGATGCGCTTCAAGCGCGCAGGTGGGACACACGGTGGCGCAGGTTCCGCACCCGATGCACCGCTCGGGTTCGATGACCAGCTCGTTGTCGTCATAGGAGATGCAACCGCTCGTGCACACGTCGGCGCACTTCATGCACGTTGCGTTGCGATTGCGCACAATAGCGCAACGACCCTGATGAACCGTAATGTCGGCGCTCTGAAGTTGTTCGAGCAGACCGAGGAAATTCGTCACGTGAGCCATGACTTCACCCTTTCTCGTCTACCCCCTTGCACCGCACAGTATAACCACTTTCGCCGTCTCACGCGAGAAAAAACGCGCTTGACACCTTCGACAGGCCTCCCTATCATGTGGCCTTGGGGAGTCCGCCGGCACGCTGATCGCGTGCGAAGCGGACATTGTTTGCAAAAGTGGGAACCTCAGGGGTGAGGTTTCGCGGTGCTGTGCGCCGTAAGTGCAAACAATGTCTGACGAGGGGCGGAACATGACTCACGATTCCACGAACCAGCATCTTTCTCTTGAGCCCGACTACGACGGGTTCGATCCACTTGAAGATTTCGAAGACGATGCGACCGAGGTCGAAGGCCGTGCCGACGAGTTCGTCGCCACGGTGAGCGCCGCCGAAGACGCGCTCGCTCACGACGCGATGGCACCCGCCACGCCCGCCATCTGCGAAAAGCCCGCTGAAGAGCGCATCGCCGACTTGTTGGAGGCCATGGCGCCGCGCCGCACGGTGCTGCTGGGCATCCTGGCCGCCTGCGCCGAGCCGCAGCCGGCATCCGCCGTGAACGCTCGCGTCGACGAGCTGCAGGAGAACAACTTCTCGGTGTACAGCGCGGCCAACCTGTGCTCCTTGCTGGAGAAGGCAGGCGCCATCGAGCGCGTCACGGCCGAGGGCGAACCCGCGGAGGACATCGAAGTCGAGCCGCAGACCGTCGTCGTCGACGGCGTCGAATACCTGGAAGCCCGCGAACCCGTCGAGATCTACTGGCGCATCACCGAGCCGGGCCGCACGGCGCTTGAGGCCGACAAACCGCTCGAGCGCCTGCGCGCCCTCCTGGACGAAGACGCCGCCTACGCGCCCATCTACCAGCGCATCCTCCGCTTGTGCACAGCAGACGGCGGCGCCACGACACCCGCCATCAACAACGCGGTCGACCACGACCCGCTGGTGCAGAAGCCGCGCTTCTACGCGCCCCACTTCGTCGATCGCCTGGAGAAATGCGACGCGCTGGCCTGGAAGAAGGCGTGGTGCATCACCGACATCGGACGCGCCGGCCTCGATATGCTGGCAGACGTCATAGACGAGAACGCGCCCGCCACCCAGTCCGAAACCCCCGCACCCCCCGATCCCGCCCCCCCCCGGCCAAAACCCCCCACACCCCCCGCCCCCGCCGCGTCAAAGGAGGACTAGCCATGACCGAAGCAACCGCGCCCGCAACCGAATCCCTCGCCGACGAAGCTACCGTGCAGGAGTTCGTCAAGCTGAACGAGCAGCGCGCCGCCACGTACGGCCTGCTGTCTCGCCTGTACCGCGTAGAGGTTGACCAGCCCCTGCTCGACGAGCTGCACAGCATGCGCTTCCCCGCCAAAACGGGCAACGAAAATGTGGACGAAGGCTACCGCCTGCTGGCCACGTACCTGAGCAACACCTGGGACAACAGCATCACCGACCTCGCCATCGACTACGTGCGCGTGTTCATCGGCCACGGCGTAGACGCGTTCTCTGCCGCCTATCCGTTCGAGTCGGTGTACACCTCCGAGAAGCGCCTGCTCATGCAAGAGGCACGCGACGAGGTGCTTGCAATCTACCGCAGCGCGGGTCTCGACAAGCAGGACTCGTGGAAAGAGGGCGAGGACCATATCGCTCTCGAGCTGGAGTTCGAGCAGATCATGGCCACGCGCACGGTTGAAGCCCTGCGCAAAGGCGACGAAGCCGAGGCCGTCGCGCTGCTGACCACGCAGAAGAACTTTCTCGAAGACCATCTGGCGGCATGGGCTCCCATGATGACCTCCGACATGAAGCGATTCGCGCAAACCGACTTCTACCGGGGCTTGGCGTACTTGACGGACGGATTCCTCCAAACCGACCAAACGTTCCTCGACGACGTGCTGGCCGAAGACTAACTGCACAGGATCGAAAGAAGGAGCGATGGACAACAAGCAGGAGAAAACCTACGCCGGCATGACGCGACGCACGCTGTGCCTGGGCGCAGGCGGCGCTGCGGTCATGCTAGGTCTAGGCGGATTGAAGTACGCGGGATCGCAACCGCTCGTGCGCCCGCCGGGAGGCCAGGACCAGGAACGGCTCATCTCGGCCTGCATCCGCTGCGAGAAGTGCTACGAGATCTGCCCGCGCGACATCATCGCGCCCGCCCACCTCGAGGACGGTGTGCTGAACATGCGCACCCCCACGTTCGACTTCTCGGCCAACTGGTGCGACTGGTGCGCCGAAGAGCACGACGGCACCCCGTTGTGCGTGAGCGCCTGCCCCACCGAAGCGCTCAAGCTGCCCGACGGCGCCACGGCCGAGAACACCATCATCGGCAAAGCCGTTATCAACACGGACTGGTGCTTGGCGTACAAGCTGATCGGATGCCGGTTTTGCTACGACGCCTGCCCCTACGAGGCCATGGAGCTCGACGAGAACAACCGCCCCGTCGTGATCGAGGACAAGTGCAACGGCTGCGGCGCGTGCGAGAGCGTGTGCGTCTCGCTGCAGAACGGCTCCATCTCCGAAGGAGCCACCGCGCGCGCCATCGTCGTCCACCCGCTTGACGAAGTTGAAGGATAAGGTGCCCTCATGAAGAAGAACGCCAAGAAGCTGCGCACCCTCGTCGCACTGGCCATCGTGGCCGTCGTCACCGTCGGCTTCGTCACGAACGTCGGGATCGGCACCATGTCGGCGCCGGGCATCTGGGATATCTCCATCCTATGCCCGCTGGGCGCCTTGGGAACGATGCTCGCCTCCAAGATGATGGTGCCGCGCGCCGTAATCTCGCTGATCGTGATGGTGCTGCTCATCGTTCTGTTCGCCCGCGCGTTCTGCGGATGGATTTGCCCTGTGCCGCTCGTGCAGAAGTTGCGCGGCTTGTTCGCGAAGAAGCGACCCGTCGAACATGGCGAAGACGCCGGGGCCGAAACCGCAAGTTGTCATCCCGAGCGAGCGAAGCGAGTCGAGGGATCCCGTGCGGCAATAGCCGTAGCACCTTCCGCTGATGCCGCGAGGGATCCTTCGACTCCGCTGCGCTCCGCTCAGGATGCCAAAGAGGTCGCACCTCTCACGTCCGAAGAGGAGGCCTCGCTCGCAACCCCATGCGCGTCCTGCGCCTCCAAGCGCGGAGCCGCGCTCGATGCTCGCCACTTCGTGCTGGGCGGCGCGCTGGCGTCCACCTTCATCTTTGGATTCCCGGTGTTCTGCCTCGTCTGCCCCATCGGACTCACGTTCGCCACCATCCTGCTGGTCATCAACCTGTTCTCACACGGCGATGTCACCTGGTCGCTCATCGTAGTGCCCGCGCTGCTTATCGCCGAGGTGCTGCTGTTCAAGAAGTGGTGCCATAAGCTGTGCCCGCTTTCGGCGTTCATGAGCCTGATCGCGAAGGCGAACAAGACCTTCGTACCCACGATCGACGATGCGAAGTGCCTGGAGACGGCCAAGGGCGGCGCGTGCGGGGCCTGCGGCCGCGTCTGCGAGGAGGGCATCGACCCGCGCCACCCGCAGCTTTCGCAGGCGGCATGGAGCGAATGCACCAAGTGCCGCGCCTGCGTGGACGCATGCCCCGCGAACGCGATCACCATGCCGGTGCTGCCGCGGCGTACGCCGTCTGCCGCAGAACCTGTCGCCGTGCCAACGAACGCCGAGAGGATCGACGCGGAGAATGCGCGCCCCGTTCCGTAAAGCCCCTCCTGCGCGACCCGACTCGCAGCTGCAGCGGTCGGGTCGCGCATCCGGAATCGGGCCGAGCCCGACCCCGGGCAAAAGGCGGCTTGGCAAGGGCTTTGGGGGACGAGCCGCCTTTTTCCCGGGAGCGACATCCCCGTTCCCCCTCTCTACGAAAAGAGGGATGCCGCTTCCGGCTTTCAACTGACAACCACGACATGGGAGGACGAAAACCCATGGCATACGAAACAACAAGCGATTCGACCGAGGCCCTGCTCGTCACCGGAGGCGTCGGCACCGGCAAAACGCAACGTCTCGTCGAGCGCGCTGCCGCGCTGCTGGCCGAAAACGCCGCCGCGGGCAACGTGCTCGTGCTGTGCGCGACGCCCCAGGCCGCACGCCTGTTCTCGGAGCGGTTGACAGCCCGCGTCGGTGCCAAGCGCGCTGCCGGCGCAACCGTCGCCACCGCACGCGCCTTAGCGCTCGACGTGCTGGCCGACGACGGCGCGCGCCGCTGGTCGGGGCGCGAGCCGCGACTACTGACCGCCTTCGAAGAGACGTTCCTCATGGAGGACATGAAGGTGAGCGGGCTGCGGCCGAAGCGGCTGCGCGAGATGCTCAAGTTCTTCTACCGCTCGTGGACCGAACTGGCGGACGACGATCCCGATTGGCTGCTACCGGGCGAGGAGACCGATGTCCATACGCTGTTGAAAGAGAACCTGGTCTTCATGCGCGCCGTCATAGAACCCGAAGCGGCGAACCTTGCTGCACGCTACCTCCGAGAACACGACGAAGCGCGGGCGGCGCATTCCTACGCGCACGTGCTGATGGACGACTACGCCTGCGCAAGCCGTGCCTCGCAGACGCTGGCGAATCTCGTCGCAACCTGCTCGATCGCCGTGACGGGCGACGCGGAAACCTGCATCGAGACATACGATTCGTACCCCTACGCCGCCGGAATCGACGAATTCCTCGCAACGCATCCCGATGCTGCTTGCGAGCACCTGGATGCCGACGCGCCCGATGCCGTCGAACGGGTCGCTCTGGCAAGCGACACGCCCGAAGCCGAGTTCGAACAGGTGGCGCGAACGGTGGCCGAAGCCGTCGCCGCAGGAACGCCCGCACGGCAGATCGTCGTGGCCGTACCGAACAGCGTGTGGTCGCGCAACATCGCAGCCGCTTTGCACACACAAGGCGTGCCAGCTGAAGCGCTCGCCATCTCGCAGCCCTTGCGCGGCGACGTGCGGGACAACGCCCGCTGCACTCCTGCGCGCATCGCCACGGCCCTCAACCTCGTGGCGAACCCAGACGACACCGCGGCTTGGCGGTGCTGGTGCGGATTCGGCGACTACCTGGTGAACAGCGCGGCTTTCGCCAGCCTGCGGACTTGCGCGAAGGAGCGCAGTATCGGCCTCGTAGACGCTTTGGAGATGCTAAGCGAAAACGACTGCGAGCACGTAGTGGGCGCGCAACGCGTGGCGACCGCCTACAAGGACGGTCGCGCGCTCATCGAGCAGGTACGAGGATTGCGGGGCACGACACTGCTGGACGAGCTGACGCGCATCGTCACCGACGGAGCGGAATCCCAAGCGCCCGCCGTTCTGCGCGAGCTCTACCTCGAGCACGGCAACGCAGCCGATGAAAACCCGGAAAGCCTTTACGATGCCGATGCTGCGGCGATGGCGCGGCGCATGGCCGAGCGCCTGCTGGCGCCCACGCTGGAGGTTGCCGACGCGGTAGCCGTCGTCCCCTACGACCTCGCCTGCGGCTTCTCGCCCAGCCTGCTGGTCGTCGCCGGCTTCGTGAACGGTTTCATCCCCTCCCGCGACTATTTCGACGCCACGGTGACCCCGCCCGAGCGCCAGGAGAAGATGCGCGCCGTCGACGAACGACGCGTGCGCGCGCTCACAGGAAAGGCCGGCCGCGCGGTGGCGCTGTCGTACTTCACGTCCACCGACCTCGAAAGCGCCGGCAAGCTGAAGCTCAAGATCAGTCGCATCCGCCTCAAGAACGGTATCCGCACCTGCACCATAGAGCCCAGCATATTCCTGGAGCAAATCGCAGCGCAGGAGTAGCCGCGACTGGGGTGGCTTTCGCAGGCCCGCCGATTTGACGATCTCGAAAAGCACGCCTCAGCGAACGAGGCGTGTTTTTCGAGCGAGGATAGGTCGGGGCGAGCTATCCGGCGTCCACACTCTCCAGCAGCTCCAACAGCTCCTCCCGGTTAGCGGTCTTCGTTTTCGCATAAATGTGGTTGAGGTGGGTCTTCACGGTGTTCTTGGAGATGAACAGCTGTTTCTCGATGTAGGCGCCCGTGTGGCCGGTTGCCCAGATGGCCAACACCTCCTGCTCGCGCGGCGATAAGCCGCATTGCACGGCCACGCGCTTCACGCGGAGGGCAAGGGCGTCGACCGCGTCCTCTTCGACGACGGCAGGCGATTTGAGAGACAGAGGCGATCCCATGATGACCAGCAACGCCGCCATAAGCGACAGCAAGATGGCGATGGCCACCGATTCGGACGTGGGCAGCACATCGGTCACGATCTGGCCCAGACAGCTGCCGCCCCATTGGGCGAATCGCATAAGCGCCAGGCACAGCAGCGCCGACAGGCCGTCCTTGAAGAAGGAATCGATGAGCAGAAACCATACCAGGTACTTAACCAGCTCCGCCCCCACCAGCGCCACGCTGAACGTAGTGCCGCCCCCGAAAGGATCAAGCGATGCCGGGAGCAGCGAAGCCATAGCCATCAAAGGAAACGCCAGGTAGAAAGCCAACATGGCGTTCTTGCGATAAAAGAGGTACGCCAACAGGATAGCGACGAACGACGCAAGCGCAGGCACGCCGGCCAGCGCGCCGTGGAACTCGGAAGACACCTCGAAACCGCCGATCACGCCGTTCGCCCGCGTCGCCCCGTAGCCGAAGAACGCGAGCGAAATAGCCGCCATCGGCTTCCAGGGAACGCGCGACAACGATACGCGCAGACTGTCGCCGTCCAAAGAAGCGGGCAGCATCCGCACCTCCGATGCGCCCCGTTCCCGTTCGCCCCGCACCGCGATTTCGAGCAGCCCGAACGCGCCGAACGGCAGCAGCACGGAGACCGCGAGCACCGACAGGGCGGGCAACAGCGAGATCAGGGCGAACAAGAGGAATCCGAGCAAGTACGCCGTCCCTGCGCACACGGCGGTGCGCTCCACGCCCTGCACGCTCATGCGCTCTTCCCATCCGAGACGCAGCGTGCTTCCCAAGCCGCTCAGCGCGAAGGCGATCAGCATCCAGCCCATCGGCGCCCGCCCGAAACCGGCAAGCGCGGCAACTACGATGGCCAGGCTCGACACGGCGGCGAACACCGCCAACAGCACGGTGCGTCGCCTAAGAGGAGCCGTCCTGCGCGCGAGCAGCACGAGCACGAGCGCGGCCAAGGCCGTCAGCGCCGCCTGCACGATTTGCGCCTCGCCCACGGGCGCCTCATGGCGCAGGTCGCCGAACAGCACCGATCCGTTCCAGAACACGAAGCTCCAAGCGATGTAGCAAGCCAGCCCCGCGCTGTCGAACAGCATCGCGCGATTGGGTTTGGGGAACGGCACGGCACCGCCTGACCGGGAGGTCTTTTTCGTCGTATCGTCCGCTATGGAAGCGTTGCTGCGCATGCGGCACATACTAGCCGATGGAACGCGTTCGCACAAGGCGAACCCGTCCGAAGCGCAAAGCCGTCGAACGGGTTCTGGGAGAGGGAGGAACGTCAAGGCTGGCGAGCGTTATGCGAGCGCCGCCGCGTTCGCACCGGCCACGCGGCCGAACACGAACACGTCGGTGATGGAGCAAGAGCCCAGGCGGTTCGTACCCATCTTATGGCCGGCCTGCTCGCCGGCCGCGAACAGGCCGGGGATGGGCGCGCCGTCGCTATCGAGCACCTGCGCGTCGGTATTGATGTGCAGGCCGCCCATGGTGTAGTGCACCGACGGCTTGTACGCCAAGATGTAGTAAGGGCCGCCCTCGATGGGATTGAGCGCCGCGCGGTAGTTGAAGTCGGGATCGGCGCCATCCTTACAGTAGCCGTTCCACTTCTCCACGGTCTTTTGCAGCTCAGCGGCATCGATGCCGAAAGGTTCGCACGCCTCGGCGATGGTTTCGCCCTTCGCCAGCTGGCCGCGCCCGAACAAGCCGTCCATCTCGGCCGCGTTCACCGTGGCGATGTCGGTGTGGTCGAGGCCGTCCTGGCTGAAGATCATGTAGCCGATGCCGTCCGTCTGCTCCTTGATGGCGTTGGAGATGACGTCGCGGCGTTCCATCTCCTCGACGAAGCGGTCGCCTTCCTTGTTGACGCAGATGGCTCGATTCTCCAGGCGCATGTTGCCCACGTACAAGAGGGCGCCCGTCTGCGTGTCGCAGGTGGGATACGTCTGGATGTACTGCATGTCGATGAGGTTCGCACCGATCTTCTCGGCCATGACGTGGCAGTCGCCCGTCGCGCCCACCGAGTCGGTGGAGAGTATCTTCTCGTCCATCTCGGGGTTGTACTTCATGCGCATCTCGACGTTGGAGCCGAAGCCACCGGCCGCGAGGATGACGGCCTTCGCCTTGAAGTCGTAGGTTTCGCCCGTGGCCGTGTTCGTGGCTTTCAGTCCCACGACCGCGCCCGAGGCGTCCTGCACCAGCTCGTCGGCCTTCGTGTTGCGGCACACCTTGAGGTTCTTGAGACCCTCGGCACGCTTGTCCAGCTTGCAGATGATGCCGCTTCCCTCGTTGCCTTCGGGGATGAGCGAGCGGATGACCGAGTGGCCGCCGAAGAAGCGCTCGTAGGGCTGCCACGCCACGCCTCCGTTGAAGATGAGCCACTCCATGGCGCCGTACGCGCCTTCGCAGATGACGTTGACCAGGTCGGGGTCGCCCACGTGATCGCCGCCGACGATCATGTCCTCGGCCATCTTCTCCACGCTGTCCTCGATGCCGTCCCGCTTCTGGAACCAGTTGTTCGGCACGGCCATGGCGCCGCCGGACAGGATGGTATCGCCGCCGACGATGCCCAGTTTCTCCAACAGCACGACGTTCTTGCCGGCCTCGGCCGCGGTCAGCGCGGCCGCGTAGCCCGCGCCTCCGGCACCCACTACGACGACATCCACATCGGTCGTCAGGCCCTCGGGAGCCTGCGGCACGGCCTTTTCGCGTTTCTTCCATTCGCTCGATTTCATGCCCGAGGCGTCGACGGCATCGGAGACAGCCGCGAGAAAGGCCATAGACGAAACCGTGGCGCCCGTCACCATATCCACGTTGAGCGTCTGGTTCTTCACGATGAGATCGGAAAGCACGTCGATGCCGGCGGTGCCCACGCCGTAGGACTCGCGCGACTTCAACAGGTTGATGCGGGCGATGGAATCGCCCTCGGTGATGACCTCGACGGTAAGCTCGCCGCCCTTGCCGTTGGCCGTGCCGGTCCATGCCTGCGCGCCCTCGCCCGCAGCGCCTGCGACCGTCGACGAGCTTTCGCCTTTCGGGGCGCAACCTGCTATCGCCAGCGTCCCGCCCAAAGCAGCAATAGCTCCACCGGTAATGAAATTTCTACGTGAAAGATTCGACATGACGCCCTCCTTGTTGTGATGGTGCTCGCTTCTCCCGAATATCCCGATTCGGTAGGCCGATGCTACATCGAGAAGGACGCCCACCGCATCGCCGCAGAGGTTTGAACCGAGCGCAATCTTCCGAAAACACGCATCAAACCTCAGGGGTGATGCCGCTGATCTGGGAATACGAAGAAAAACAGAGTTGAGCCGAGGGGACGGAGTCAACACCTCTTCCCCTCGCTTCGGCCGCTCCGGCCTCGTCCCGGGTGGACGCAAAACGGTAGCCATGACAATTCTCAAGTGCTCGAAATGCGCTTCTCGCTAGAAGCGCGCGCAAAAGGCCTGGTCGCATTTCGAGCCTACGACGATATGCGGCTTCAGGCGAGAGAGAAAATGTCATGGCTGTCGATTCGCGCCCACGTTCGAAGAATTCGAGCGAGGTTCGCCGTTTCGAAACGAGACGTTGACCCCGCCTCGTTGACCCATTCCCGCTGACTCATTCTCACGCTATCCAATTAAGAATAATTTTCATCTGCACGAACGATCAGACTAGTCCTTTTGTGACGCTTGAAGATCGTCCTCCTCCCCGGTGATTACCTCCTTTTCTGAGCATGCGCGGCGCATCCGGCGCGGCCTACACTCTTGCCGTTGCAAGCGAAGCCAAGGGGGAATCACCATGACAACCGATGTGATCGAGCACAATCCGATGCTCAAGAAGCCGCTGCTGGCCGTCCTGGCCGTCGTCGCGCAGCAAGCCGACGAAAGCCGCACCGCCGTCGAAGAGCGCGCGAGCGCAACCTGGGACGATGCCTACCAGCAGAGCCCGGCAACCTGCGTGGACATCCTCGTGCGCAACGACGCGCTGATCGAACGGCTGCTCGTGAACGGCGAGCCTTACGACGGCACCCTGGACGACCTCCAGCTGGATCCCGCCGTCCCCGACGACGCCGTCGCCGAAGCGCGCATCGCCATCACCGAAACCGGCCGCGAGCTCCTCGCAGCCTACGCGCCCGAAGCGACGCTCTGCGCGCTCATCCGAAGCAAGCCCGCGTACCGCGATGTTTTCGCCGCCATCCTCGACGCATGCAGCGCCGACGAAGGAGCGTCCCGCGCCGACCTCGAGCGCACCATCGACG
>ERZ781272.1146-NODE-1146-length-11079-cov-3.208273_pt1 | contig 11079 bp, 8 predicted proteins | sample MGYA00375850_ERZ781272 | MGnify/ENA primary metagenome ERZ781272 (study PRJEB29790, sample SAMN06051246) | human gut metagenome | host: Homo sapiens | place: USA: Cincinnati, Ohio | collected 2013-06-21 | study: EMG produced TPA metagenomics assembly of the Gut...
TTGCAACACAGGCAATTGCACAGATCGCAAGTTCCCAGTATGGTGGACAGAGTATTTCCCTGTCACATCTTGCCCCGTTTGTACAGGTCAGCCGTGAAAAGTTCCGTATACAGGTGCGCAAGGAATTCGAGGCAATCGGATTGGACCTTGAGGAAGAGAAAATCAACAAAGTAGCAGAGCTGCGTGTAAAAGAAGAAATCAACCGTGGTGTGCAGATGATCCAGTATCAGGTCATCACACTGATGACAACCAATGGACAGGCTCCATTTATTACGGTATTTATGTATCTGGACGAGGTACCGGAAGGTCAGACGAGAACCGATCTTGCAGCAATTATTGAGGAAATGCTTCACCAGAGAATCAAAGGTGTCAAGAATGAAAAAGGTGTATTTATCACACCGGCTTTTCCAAAGCTGATCTATGTATTGGAAGAGGATAATATTCACGAAGATTCTCCATACTGGTATCTGACCCAGCTCGCAGCACAGTGTACTGCAAAGCGTATGGTTCCGGATTATATTTCAGAGAAGAAGATGAAGGAACTGAAAGTGGACAAGAATGGAGAAGGACATTGCTATACCTGTATGGGATGCCGCAGTTTCCTGACTCCTTATGTGGATCCGGAGACAAACAAACCGAAGTATTATGGACGTTTCAATCAGGGTGTTGTCACCATTAATCTGGTTGATGCAGCATGCTCTTCGGGTGGAGATATGGACAAGTTCTGGAAGATTCTTGATGAGCGTCTGGAATTATGTTACCGTGCGCTGATGTGCAGACATAAGAGACTTTTGGGAACACCGTCTGATGTGGCTCCGATTTTATGGCAGAATGGCGCACTTGCCAGACTGAAAAAAGGAGAGCCGATCGACAAGCTGCTTTTTGGCGGCTATTCCACAATTTCTCTCGGATATGCCGGACTTTGCGAGTGTACCCGTTATATGACAGGTGTTTCACATACGGATCCGGAACTTGGTACACCGTTCGCACTCAAAGTAATGCAGCATCTGAATGATGCGTGTGCAGAGTGGAAAGCAAAAGAAAATATTGATTTCAGTCTGTATGGTACACCACTTGAGTCTACGACTTACAAGTTCGCCAAATGCTTACAGAAGCGTTTTGGAATCATCAAGGGTGTCACAGATCGCAACTATATTACCAACAGCTATCACGTACATGTTACAGAAGACATCAATGCATTTGATAAGCTGAAATTTGAGTCACAGTTCCAGGCATTGTCCCAGGGTGGTGCAATCAGTTATGTGGAAGTACCGAATATGCAGAACAATATCGAAGCAGTTCTTTCTGTTATTCAGTACATCTACGACAACATTATGTATGCAGAGCTGAACACCAAAAGTGATTACTGCATGGAATGTGGTTATGACGGCGAGATCAAGATCGTCGAGGAAGAAGGAAGCGGTAAGCTTGTCTGGGAATGCCCGAACTGCGGAAACCGTAATCAGGATAAAATGAGCGTAGCGCGTCGTACGTGTGGATATATCGGAACACAGTTCTGGAATCAGGGACGTACACAGGAAATCAAGGAGCGCGTGTTACATTTATAAAAAATGTGTCATAAAGGAATAAAGGAACATTGCAATGAATTATGCAGGAATAAAGTATTGTGATATTGCAAATGGAAGTGGCTGCCGGACCGTATTATTCGTGTCCGGCTGTCGTAATGCATGCAAAGGCTGTTTTCAGCCACAGACATGGGATTTCTGTTACGGAAAGCCTTTTGATGAGGCTGTGCAGCAGGAGGTAATCGATTCCTTAGAGCCGGATTATATTACCGGGATTACACTTCTTGGTGGGGAACCATTCGAGCCGGAGAATCAGGCAGCATTGCTTCCATTTATGAAAAAAGTAAAAGAAAAATATCCGAATAAGAATGTGTGGGCTTTTACCGGATATATATATGATAAGGATCTGATTCCGGGTGGAAGAAAATACACGAAAGACACAGATCCGCTTCTGGATATGATCGACGTTTTGGTGGATGGACCATTCATGGAAGAATTGAAAGATATTACACTCAAATTCCGAGGTTCATCAAATCAGCGTGTTTTGGACTTGAAAAAAACGAGAGAACATGGCAAAATAGTTATGCAATTTTAGAATTGATCGGGAAAGAGGAGTGAATCAAATGAAAAAGCAAGTAAACAAAATGATTGGTTTTGTCTGCTATATCATTGGCGTGGTTTGTTCTGTCTATTTTGGTCTGTGGAAAATGCTTCTGATTCCTCTGCGGATGCTTTATGTAGCCGCGGTCAACGGGGAACTCAGTGCAACACTTGTGATTGCCTGTGCAATCAAAATTTTGTTTTCTACAACAATGACCGGACTGATCTGGTGTATTGGATACATTGCTTATAATCATTTCAAAGGAACAGAAGATCCGGATTGGGAGGCAATAGAAGCCAAACGAATGAAAAGACGGGATGAGGATGAGAAAGAGAGGCAGGCATCGTGATTTTACGTGTACCTGAATACTACGACGAATTTTCCTGTATCGCCAGCCGCTGCAAGGACAGCTGCTGTGCGGGATGGGAGATTGATATTGATGAGGATTCTTACGCATATTACAACAGTGTGGAAGGTCCATTCAGCAAGCGGCTGAAAGAAAGTATCTATGAGGCCGATGATGAGGATGGATGTGGTTATCGTTTCAAATTAAAAGGCAACAAGCGTTGCGCGATGTTAAATGATAACAATCTCTGTGACCTGTATACGGCATTGGGAGAGGAGGCACTGTGTGAAGTATGCACAGAGTATCCTCGTTTTTCTATTATTTATGGAAATGTAGAACAGAAAGCGTTAAGCCTTTCCTGTGAGGAAGTTGGCCGAATCCTGTTTGAACGCAGCAATCCGGAGAAGTTGATCGATATCGAACTTCCGGGAGACTGCGATGATGGTGAGGATGATCCGGCTTATGTGGCATTTTTTGAATGGGTGCAACAGGAAGCAGTGGCAATCCTGCAGAATCGGGAGCTTCCGGTTACCCAGCGGATGCGGGAGTTCCTTGCATGGTGTGACAGAGTACAGACGATTGTTAATTTTTCACAGGCAAAGGATGATACGACCATTCTTGCGCGTTGGAGAAATGAAGATGCAGACCGTGAGATTCATGAGTGGGAACAAAAGAACGTAGAAGGCAAAAAACAGCCTGAGCGGAACCTTTCTTATGAAGATTTCTGTGACCGTTTTGAAATTTTCCTCGATATGGAAGAACTTGATGAGGAATGGATCAACACAAAAGCAGAGTTTGAAAAGCTGTATCAGGAAGATACCTATGAAAAAGTTCTTTCGGAGTATCTGAATTCTTCCGATTATTCCGAATTGGGATATGAGCATTTGCTCGTCTATTTTGTATATCGTTATTTGATGAATGCAGTGTATGATTTTGATATTCTGTCCTATGCCAAAATGATCGTGGTGGCAACACTGGTTGTGCGGGACATGGATGCTGCGCGATACCAGCGCAATGGTGGCAGATTTACGATGTTTGACCGCATTGATGTGGCACGTATTTTCTCCAAGGAAGTAGAACATTCCGAGGGGAATGCAGAAGAACTCAAAGAAATGTGTATGATGGAAGAGATAGCAAGGGTGGATGCACTTTGCAGACAGATATAAGAAAAGCCGTTGTATGATTTAAAGTTTCGAATCATACAGCGGCTTTGTTTTGCTTTTTTACTTGTCTAAGAGATCAGTATAGAAATCTGCGTAATCACTGCGTTTTTCTTTGCTGAAATCAATTGCAGCGGATGGATGCTGATTTAAACGTCCGGTCAGAAGATACGGAATATCGTAACCCCATACAGCTCCGCTTTCTTTCAGAGGAAGCATGTAATCCTCTAAGAATTTAAGAACCGGGAAGATATTGTATTTTGGATTTTTTAAGAAGCTAAGCAACAGTTCCATTGCACAGTTGCCGGCACCACGTCCCATGGACATCATGGTTGCGTCTAACAGGCTGACACCGCGGGATGCTGCTTCAATGGTGTTGGCGAAGGCAAGCTGCTGATTGTTGTGTGCATGCATACCAATGTATTTTCCGTATGTTTCTCCAAGTTCGGTATATTTGTCAGCAATCACACGGATCTGTTCCGGGTAGAGAGAGCCGTAACTGTCTACGATGTAGATGCCGTCGGCACTGCTTTTTCCTACCATCTCAAGTGCCTGATCAATATCCGCTTCCTTTGCGTTGGAGATTGCCATAATGTTACAGGTTACTTCGTATCCCTTTGCCTTTGCATCCTCGATCATTTCAATTGCAGCAGGCATCTGATGCACGTAAGTAGCGACACGGACCATATCGATGACACTGTCTTTACTGTCAATGATGTCCTTTTTGTAATCGCAACGTCCGACGTCTGCCATAACAGAGATTTTCATGTCGGAATTGTTGTCGCCAACGATCGCACGAATATCCTCTTCATCACAGAATTTCCACTTGCCAAATTTATTTACATCAAATAACTCCTTGGAAGCCTTATATCCAAATTCCATATAATCAACGCCTGCCTTTACGTTGGTACGATACAGTGCATTGATAAAATCGTCGGAGAACATAAAGTTGTTTACAAGTCCTCCGTCACGAATGGTTGCGTCCAATACTCGAATATCGGAACGTGCTGTCATTAAGTCTCCCTTTTGAGCCATTTTTGTTTTCCTCCTTAGGTAAATTGATTATTTAACACTTTAACGCCTTAACGCGTGTGAGTATATAATAACACATTCCAATGAAATTGCAAGCAAAATCTTTACTTTTTTATATGGGACGAATATAATGATACACGGGTCAAAAGCAGAAGCGGGTTCTGCTTTTTTCACAATACAATAAACCAGGAGGAAAACATGATACACTTATTAGGAAACTATGAGTATGCTGTGATTGCATTTATTGGAATTATATTTGCATTTGCAGCCACCTGCATTGCAATTGCAAAACTGAATCAATACCTGCCAAAGGATATGGGACGTCAGTTCGCCCATGATGGAAAGCTCTCGGCCGGTAAACCAAGAGGCGCAGGAATTATTTTTGTTCTTACGTTTGTGGTTGCAGCAGTAGTTTTTGCACAGATCAATATAGAGATAGCCATTTATCTGGTGCTGATCGTTATTGAAATGTTTACAGGATTTTTTGACGATGCGGCAGATAAGCCATGGGGAGAGTACTTAAAAGGATTTCTGGATTTTGCAGTGGCAATTGTTGTGGCACTTGTATTCTTACACTACAATTCAAGCACGATCACACTTGCAATTTTCGGAACAACAGTAGCGATTCCACCTGTTTTATTTGGAATTCTTACCGTTATTCTTGTATGGGCAGCCATCAATGTTACAAATTGTTCCGATGGTGTTGACGGACTTTCCGGTACGCTGACGATCATTACACTGATGACCGTTTTCATTTTGGACAATATACTTGGAATCGAAGATGGTTTCAATTACTGCATTTTGTTATTCTGTGTATGTCTGTTAGGATATCTGTGGTACAATGCTACACCAAGCAAGCTTCTTATGGGAGATGCAGGTTCGCGTGCGATGGGAATTTTTATTGCAATCGCAGTGTTAAAGATGCACAGTCCGCTTATGTACTTACTCGTTGCAGCCGTTCTGATCGTAGATGGAGGACTTGGCCTGATCAAGGTTTCGCTGCTTCGTTTCTTAAAGATTCATATATTAAAGAACGTGACCACTCCAATTCATGATCACGTTCGTAAGAAAAGCGGCTGGTCCAACGCACAGGTTGTATTCCGCTTTGCAATTATTCAGATTGTCATTTCAATGGCTGCTGTATATCTGGTAATGATCTAACAGTCAGACTTTCCGGCGGAGCAGGGCATAGAACTTTTCAATATGAAGAGGTTTGCCCTGTACCGCCTCAACTTTTAAGCGATTTTCTTCGCTGAATCCCACGAGAATATTATGATTGGCTTCGGCCAGGTAATCCATGATTCCATCGATATCGGATTTGGTATTCTTTGGACAATGGACATACAGATGCTTGTTTCCGATAATATGCATCGTATAAGAAATATTAAAATGATACCACAGAAATTTGTGGAGTGTGGAATATTTGTAAATCCACAAAATTTCATGAATCGGAATGATGGCATTGCCGTAAGGCGATGTCATAATAAAATAATGCTCTGTGATAAACATGTCCTCCGTTGCAAGCTGCGGCAGAGTGGCAAGTTCTTCTTCGGCTTCTGCAAGCATCTGGGACGGATGCCCGAAAATAATCAGGTTCTGGCATGGCGGTGACAGCACCGGGAACCGGATGAATAACAGGCAGGTCAGCAGATACAGAGCAGAATAGATCATTGTTCCAAAATAGACAATGAACAAAAAGGTCGTGACATAGCGATGATAAGCCGGCTCACTGAAATAGTAAGCATTCAGCTGGCTGTTGATACCATCGGATGTCCAGTCTAAATCATCGGAGAGATTGGACAGAAGAGTCTGATACGTTTCCTGTCCCTGTACGATACGTCCGGTGACATGGAGAGAATCAATCGCTGGGAGACCTTCCTCACAGGTATTCGGGCTGAGCAGAACGATTTCGCACTGCTTGTCCCGAATGGTATAATAAAAGTAACCGCGTGTCTGACCATGTGATTCGCTGGTATAGCCGGTAAAGCGCAGATCATAAAAGGTTGTGCGCACATAGCGGTTCTTATCCTGATACGAATTCTGTAGTGTTTCATCCGCTTTCAGTGTGTGTGGCCGGAGCATGTCTCCAAGAGGAAATACCAGCCATAAAACTGCAAGCAGAAGCAGATATATAATGGGAGAAAAAAGCCGTCTTTTATAAAAGGCTTTGATATTTCGTGTGATATAATGTTCGTAATTGTCGGTCATTAATAAAACTCCTTTGGATATTACATACCTAGAGTATAAAGGTTTCCGGATGAATAATCAACCTTGCTTTTATGCGGATAAATTGATAGTATTAGGTAAGCGTAAAAATAATTGTGTCAAGTTTTCTATGAAAACTTGATATGTAGCGCAGCGGAGGTAGCATATGGATGCTTATACAAGTTTTGCGCAGGTGTACGATCTGTTCATGGACAATGTTCCATATGAACAGTGGTGTGCATTTCTATGCAGAGTGTTAAAGAAATACGGAATTGAGGACGGACCGGTGCTCGATCTGGGATGCGGGACTGGAAAACTGACGCGTCTTATGGCAAAAGCCGGATACGACATGACCGGCGTGGACCGTTCGGCAGAGATGCTTCAGATCGCGTTGGCGCAGACCGGGGAAGAAGAAATCCTGTATTTGCTGCAGGAGATGCAGGAGCTGGATCTGGATGGATGTGTCCGGGCGGTATACAGTGCCTGTGACTGCATGAATTATGTTCTGGACGAAGCGGAACTGCAGGAAGCATTTGTCCGCGTATATGAACATCTTGAGAACGGCGGGGTATTTCTTTTTGATATGAACACAGACTATAAATACACGCAGCTGCTCGGAGAGAATACTTTTGCGGAAAGCCGTGAGGATGGAAGTTTTATCTGGGAGAATTATTATGACGAAGAGGAGCGTATCAACGAGTATGATCTTACGCTTTTTATACCGGAAGAGGATGGGTTGTACCGGAGGTTTGCGGAGACACATTACCAGAGAAACTATGATTTGCAGCAGATAAAGAGCATGTTAGAAAAAGCGGGCTTTGTCTGTGAAGCCATATATGATGATTACAGCGAAAATCTGGCACATGCCGAAAGTGAGAGAGCTGTTTTTATCGGAAGAAAAGAATAAGTAAAGGAAAAGGAGATAGATAATGTCAGATTATATCTTACGTGCAACAGCAGCGGAAGCAAGAATCCGTGCGTTTGCCAGCACTTCAAGAGAACTCGTAGAGACCGCGCGAAAGGATCACAACACATCACCGATTATGACGGCAGCGCTCGGTCGGCTGCTTTCCGGAGCAGCGATGATGGGCGTGATGCTCAAGGGGGAGAAGGATCTGCTTACGTTGCAGATTCAGTGCAGCGGACCGGCGAAGGGACTTACGGTTACCGCTGACTCCCATGGAAATGTAAAAGGATTCGCAAGCAATCCGATGGTAGAGCTTCCACCAAATGCAGAGGGACATCTGAACGTAGGAGGAGCACTTGATCTTGGTATTTTAAGTGTCATAAAGGATATGGGGCTGAAGGAGCCTTATGTGGGACAGTGCCAGTTACAGACAGGAGAGATTGCAGAGGATCTGACCTATTACTTTGCTACTTCGGAGCAGATTCCGTCGGCTGTGGGACTTGGCGTATTGATGAACAAAGACAATACCGTAAAACAGGCAGGAGGATTTATTATCCAGCTGATGCCTTTTACAAGTGATGAGATTATTGATAAGTTGGAGAAGCGTATCGCAGAGATCGATTCTGTTACCATGATGATAGAGCGTGGCATGACACCGGAAGATATTTTAAAAGAGATTCTTGGTGATTTTGATCTTACAATTACGGATGAGATTCCGGCAGCATTTGTATGTGACTGTTCCAAGGAGCGCGTGGCAAGAGCATTGTCTACCATCAGTAAAAAAGATATGGATTCCATTATCAACGATGGAGAGAGCATTGAAGTAAAATGTCAGTTTTGCAATAAGGCATACAATTTTGATATCGATGAGTTAAAGGAGCTGAGAGCGTGAAACAGGGATTTGTAAAAGTTGCAGCAGTTACCCCAAAGATTAAGGTGGCAGATACGGCATATAACGGAAAGCTGATTCGCAGTTATATGGAAGAGTGTGCAAAGGAAGGCGCAAAAATCGTAGTATTTCCAGAACTTTGCATTACCGGATATACCTGTCAGGATTTGTTCTTACAGGAAAAATTATTACAGGGAGCAGAAGAAGAACTATTGCAGATTGCAGAATGCAGTGCCACAATGGATGGAATCTTTTTCGTCGGACTTCCTTATGAAATCAATGGAAAGCTTTATAATATGGCAGCTGTGATTTCGGGAGGAGAAGTACTTGGCATGGTGCCAAAGAGCTTTCTTCCAAATTATAATGAGTTTTATGAGCGGCGGCATTTTGCCCCGCGTGCGGAACTTTGCACCGAAGTGACACTTTCGGATGGCAGCGTTGTTCCGGTAGACAGAGATCTGTTGTTCACCTGTGACAATATGCGCAGACTCCGCATTGGTGTGGAACTTTGTGAAGATTTATGGACACCGAATCCGCCGAGTATCGGACATGCTTTGGCAGGGGCGACAGTTATTGTCAATCTGTCGGCATCAAACGAAATTACCGGTAAGGACAGCTACCGCAGAGAACTTGTGGCTGGCCAGGCTGCCCGGCTGTTGGCTGCCTATATCTATGCTTCTGCGGGCGAGGGAGAATCTACGCAGGATCTCGTTTTCTCCGGACATAATATCATTGCGGAAAATGGTCATATTCTCGCGGAATCAAAGCGTTTTACCTATGGTGTGATCTATTCGGAGATTGATGTGGAGAAACTTACCGAAGAACGCCGGAGAATGACAACGTTTGAAACGGAGGACACACACACGGACATCGCGTTTTCATTGAAAATGGAAGAAACAAAGCTGACACGTTTTGTAGATCCGGCACCGTTTGTTCCGGGCGATAAGAATACGAGAGAGAAACGATGCGATGAGATCCTTATGATTCAGGCGATGGGATTAAAAAAGCGTTTGGAACATACGAATGCCAATGCAGTAGTCGGTATTTCGGGCGGACTTGATTCCACACTGGCGCTTCTTGTGACAGCGCGTGCCTTTGATCTATCAGGCAAAGACCGCAAGGGAATCATTGCTGTTACTATGCCGGGATTCGGAACGACCGACCGGACATATGACAACGCTGTAAAACTGATCGAATGTCTTGGAGCAACGTTTGTTGAAGTCGATATTAAAAATGCGGTAAATGTACATTTTTCTGATATTGGACAGGATCCTGCCGTACATGATGTGACATATGAAAATTCGCAGGCAAGAGAGCGCACACAGATTTTGATGGATATTGCAAATAAAAACAATGCATTGGTAATTGGGACCGGAGATTTGTCGGAACTTGCACTTGGATGGGCAACCTACAACGGAGATCACATGTCCATGTATGCGGTGAATGCGTCCGTTCCAAAGACACTTGTGCGGCATCTTGTACAGTATTATGCAGACACCTGTCAGGACGCGGAGCTGGAGAAGACATTGCTGGATGTACTGGATACACCGGTATCACCGGAACTCCTTCCACCGGAGAATGGAAAGATTTCCCAGAAGACAGAGAATCTGGTAGGACCGTACGAATTGCATGACTTTTTCCTGTACCATATGCTGCGCCTGGGATTTACTCCGGCAAAGATTTACCGTCTTGCGCGTATTGCATTTGCAGGAACCTATGAAGATGATTTCATCCTGAAATGGCTGAAAACATTTTATCACCGTTTCTTTGCACAGCAGTTCAAGAGATCCTGTCTGCCGGATGGCCCGAAAGTCGGTTCGGTTGCGGTATCACCGAGAGGAGATCTTCGTATGCCAAGTGATGCGTGCGCAACACTTTGGAAGAGTGAATTGGAGACATTATAATAAAACAAAAAAGCTGGTACACAGAAATCTGTGCGCCAGCTTTTTATTTGGTAGGTTTATGTAATTACAGTAACTGAATACCATGTTTTTCGCATGCTGCGATCACTTCTTCCGGCCAGAGAGAACTCTGCACTTCACCGATGTGCGCTTTGCGCAGGAAGAACATACAGATACGGGACTGACCGATTCCTCCACCGATGGTGTAAGGAAGCTTCTCCTCGATGATGGCTTTCTGGAAAGGAAGATCCTTGCGTTCCGGACAGCCGGCTTTGTCTAACTGGGAGAGAAGCGCTTTCTTGTCTACACGGATACCCATGGAAGAAAGTTCCAATGCAATATCAAGTACCGGATAGTATACTAAAATGTCAGCGTTCAATGCCCAGTCATCGTAGTCCGGGGCACGTCCGTCGTGTGGCTCACCGGAAGCTAATGTATCTCCGATCTGCATAACACATACAGCGCCTTTGGCTTTGGTAATGTAGTATTCGCGTTCCTTTGGTGTGTTGTCA
>ERZ781272.1149-NODE-1149-length-11064-cov-3.300118_pt1 | contig 11064 bp, 8 predicted proteins | sample MGYA00375850_ERZ781272 | MGnify/ENA primary metagenome ERZ781272 (study PRJEB29790, sample SAMN06051246) | human gut metagenome | host: Homo sapiens | place: USA: Cincinnati, Ohio | collected 2013-06-21 | study: EMG produced TPA metagenomics assembly of the Gut...
TGAGGTGGCAACCGGATTTGGACGAACCGGTAACCGTTTTGTTGCGGATCTTGTGCTTCCGGACATCCTGGTGCTTGGAAAAGCACTCACCGGTGGATATATCGGTCATGCGGTTACGGTGGCAAATCACAAAGTATTTGATGCTTTTTACAGCGATAATGACCGGCATGCGCTCATGCATGGACCGACATTCATGGGAAATGCGCTGGCATGTGCAGTGGCACTCAAAGGAATTGAAATCTTTGAACGTGAAGACTACATGAGCAAGGTAAAACACATTGAAAAGATTTCGCATGAGCAGATGGACGGATTTTCCGATCCGCGTATCCGGGAAGTGCGTGTGATGGGCGGATGCACCTGTATAGAGGTCTATGATCCGGCGGATCTGGAAGGATTCCAGCAGTTTGCTTACGAGAGAGGCGTGTTCAGCCGTCCATTCCTTTCTTATATGTATTCGATGGTTCCTTATATTATAAAGGACGAGGAACTGATTCAGATTTTTGACGTGATGAAAGCATGGTTCCGCCGGGACTAAACGTTTTCTGGAAGTATTTTCCGTTGTATAAAGTAGTGGCAAAGATGGTTAAAAAAGAGTATAATAAACCAGATGGTAATTATTTGGAGCCAATTTGCACATAGAAAAGGTGCGTTTTGCATAATTACAGAAAAAACATAACGGGAGATAAGAAATGGGAAAATATTTTGGAACAGACGGATTTCGTGGAGAAGCTAACAAAGTACTTACCGCGGATCATGCATATAAAATTGGACGTTATCTTGGATGGTATTATAATCAGAATCACAAGGGGCGTATTGTAATTGGAAAAGATACAAGAAGAAGCAGCTATATGTTTGAGTATGCATTAGTTGCCGGAATTACCGCTTCGGGGGCGGATGCGTTTCTTCTTCATGTAACGACGACACCGAGTGTGGCTTATGTTGTGCGTACCGAGAATTTTGACTGTGGTATTATGGTTTCTGCCAGCCACAACCCATATTATGACAACGGAATCAAGGTCATGGATGGGGAAGGACACAAGATTTCCGCTGAAGTAGAGAATGCCATGGAGAAATATATCGATGGTGAGATGGGAGAACTTCCATTTGCTTTACAGGATAAGATCGGTGTGGCAAAAGATTATGCAATCGGAAGAAACCGTTATATCGGTTATCTGATTTCTCTTGCAACCCGTTCCTACGATGGAATGCGTGTTGGATTGGATTGCTCAAACGGAAGTACTTTTAATATTGCAAAAAATGTATTTGATGCGTTAGGTGCCAAGACTTATGTTGTCGGCAATGAACCAGATGGAACGAACATCAACATGGGATGTGGTTCTACACATATCGAAAATCTGCAGAAACTTGTGAAAGAGAAGAATCTGGACTGTGGATTTGCATTTGACGGAGATGCGGACCGCTGTATCGCTGTGGATGAAAATGGTATGGAAGTGCATGGAGATTATATTCTTTATGTTTGTGGTAAATATCTCAAAGAATGTGGAAAGTTACAGAACAATACAGTTGTTGCGACAGTAATGTCCAATATGGGATTATTCAAGGCAATGAAGCGGGAGAATATCGATATCTGCGTTACAACGGTCGGTGACAAGTATGTCAACGAGGCGATGGTAGCCAATGGATATGTGCTCGGAGGAGAGCAGTCCGGACATATTATTTTCAGCAAACATGCGACAACCGGAGATGGAATCCTTACCGCATTGATGCTGATGGAAGTTATTCTTGAGAAAAAGCAGAGTCTTGGAACACTTTGCAAGGGAATGCAGATGTTCCCGCAGCTTCTGAAAAATGTCCGGGTGGAGGAAAAAGCCGCAGCAGTTAATCATCCACGTGTACAGGAAGAGGTTCAGGCAATTACAGAAGCATTAGGCGATGATGGAAGAATTCTTCTTAGAGAAAGTGGAACCGAGCCAGTGGTACGTGTCATGGTAGAGGCACAGACAGACGAACTCTGTGAGAAGTATGTCGACCAGATGATTGATGTTATGAAGCAGGAAAATCTGATCATTGCATAATCAGGATACGTTGTGCTATATGAATGAGAAAATGTATAAAATGTGTATAAAGTTTATACAATTTCAACTATTATAGCAGAAAAAAATATATGGTATAATAGCTCCACGATGTGCAGCAGAAACAGCGATCGCAAGATCTTGTTTCTGCTTTATTTATTTTTACATAAGAAAAGGAGAACTATTATGCCAAAAAACAAGTTTCAGGAAGTTATTTTTACAATTATCATGGTATTTTTTATGGTCTATGCCATGATCTGCTACAACATTGCCGTGAACAAAGGCGGAATGACAAATGAAGTATTTTTACTTGCATTTCATGAATTGATCATTATGGGACCAATCGCTTTTATACTGGATTTCTTTTTATACGGACATCTTGCAAAGAAGATTGCTTTTGGAATCATCAATCCGGCAGAGGCAAAACAATATGAAATTGTTCTTGCCATTTCATCGGTTACGGTATGTCTGATGTGCCCGACCATGAGCCTGGCAGCAACATTGCTCTTCAGTCATCCGGGAAGTGAAGTTGTCGCAGTCTGGTTCCAAAAGACGGCACTGAATTTCCCTATGGCATTTTTCTGGCAGATCTTTTTTGCAGGACCGGTGGTGCGAAGAATCTTTGGATTACTGTTTAAAAACGCAAAATAAGTGCAGAAAAGTGCATTTTAGTCACAGAACTGGTACGAAAAGACTATTGAGGGAAAAGTACAAATTCTTTATAATTTATTTTGCAGTTTATAAACAAAAGTAGCATATAATGGGAGATATGACTACAAACAGAAAAGCATTCTGGTTATGAAGAGAAAATTAACCGCAATGGTACTTGCCGCAGTAATGGCTGTGACCAGTTTATTTACGGGAACGGTTCCTGTAGATGCAGCAACAGTTAAATGGGAGAAATCAACAATTCCTGTGATTAAAAATGCTGATGAGTTTCAAAATGTAGATGGATTATATTCACAGCATGTAGAACTGTATGATCGGACAGATGAGGTGGTAAAAGGTTATACTTCATTCACTTTGAAAGAAAATTCATGGGTGATTCTTAGTGTAAATGCGTCTATGGTAGAATCTAAGGATGATGGACACAAAACTACAGTAGAAGTATTTTCGGATAAGACTGGAGTACATAGAGTGATGTCTTTAGAAGATATTTATGTTTCTGACGATGCAATAACATATGGTTTTTTAAATAAAGGAACTTACTATGTTTATGTTCAGACACTTCGAGCCAATTATGGTTCTTTTGTAGGAAATGTAAACGTTGTAGGTGCAGCTATTCCTCAAAAAAATTTAATACAACCAAAAGTAAAGCTTAACAAAAGTAAAACGAAAGCAACTGTAAGCTTTGAAAATAATATGGGAATCTATATTGAAGGTGTGCAGTATCAAAAGGGAAATATTGGAAAAGCGCATGATTATGATAATGCGTATTGGTGGAAATTGGTCCTTGGAAGTTGGGAAAAATATAGTGTAAAAAAGGGTTATAATCCTAAATTACTGACACAAAAAGGCGATAAATATTCATTTACAGTTAATAAAAATGGAAAGTATACGATTTTAGTACGAGATAAAGAGGGAAACAGATGTTCAAAAGTCGTAACTGTCAAAGGAATTAAAACATCAAAAAAGAAATAATGGGAGCTTTTGCAATCGTAGAAGCCAGAATGTAGAAACGAAATCGGAAATCTCTATTGGGATTTCCGATTTTTTCTTTCTATTTGTTGTGTAAAGATAGAAAGAGTTTTACATATGATTTAGTAACATACAGTTTAGTAAACTATATATTACTAAACTGTGGTTTACTAAAATGCAAAACGGTGGTATAATCAACTCAGAAAGTGGTAAATGATAATGGTGCAGGGAGGATATTATGTTTATCGGAAGAACACGGGAACTGGATACGTTAAATAAGTTATATGACTCTGATATGTTTGAATTTGCAGTGTTATATGGCAGGCGCCGTGTGGGAAAGACTGCCCTCATCAGTGAATTTATCCGGGGGAAAAAGGCTATTTATTTCATGGGAGTTGAGAGTAACGAAAAACAGAATCTTGAAAACTTTAGTCAAAGTATTATGGAATTTTGTTCCGGTAATATTATGCAGACTTCCTTTTGGTCGTTACAGGCAGCTTTGGAATATGTGTTTGAATTGGCAAGGGATGAGAAACTGATTCTGGCAATCGATGAGTATCCATATATAGCCAGAGCATCCAAAAGTTTTGCTTCGACGTTGCAGATGCTCATTGACAGATATAAGGATACATCAAAACTGATGTTGATTTTATGTGGATCTTCTATGGCATATATGGAAGATCATGTTTTGTCGTATAAGGCACCGCTATATGGAAGAAGAACTGCGCAAATGAAAATTCTTCCATTTGATTTTGCAGAGACTTGTGCGTATTTTCGGAAGTTTTCACCAGAAGATATGGCATTAATTTATGGAATTGTAGGGGGAACTCCGCAATATTTATTGCAGATGGATGAGCAGATCAGTGTGGAGGAAAATATTAAGAATACTTTTTTGAATCCATCCTCATCGATTTTTGAGGAGCCGGAAAATTTGTTGAAACAGGAAGTGCGGGAGCCGGCTTTATACAATGCAATTATTACTGCTGTCGCATCGGGAGCCTCGCATATGGCGGAGATTTCGACAAAGGTAGGAGAAGAAACCAGTGTTTGTACGAGGTATCTGAAGAATCTGGTAGGATTAGGGATTGTTCGTAAAGAGACTCCGTATGGGGAAAAAGAGTCCCGCAAGTCGCTTTATGTGATTGCCGATAATATGTTTCGCTTTTGGTACCGGTTTATTCCGGATAACAATTCTATTATCAGCCGAGGAGCAGCGGATCTGGCTTATCAGAGAATCGCACCGCATTTATCGGATTATATGGGCAAAGTTTTTGAGGATATCTGTATGCAATATCTGTGGAAACGGTTGTTAGATGGTAAGTCGCAGGTTCTCTTTTCTGATCTTGGTCGTTGGTGGGGAAATGATCCTAAGAGCAGAAGTCAGACAGAAATCGACATTATGGGGGAGCAGGATAAGACAACGGCACTATTCGGTGAATGCAAATGGACGAACGAAAACATCGATGTGGGCATATTAGATAAATTAGTTGAGCGAAGCCAATTGTTTCATTATTCAAAAACGGTACTCTATTTATTTGCAAAAAAAGGATTTACACAGGGATGTGTGGAAAAAGCAAATGAAATTGGCAATGTTGTAATGGTAACATTTGAAGATATTATGAACGAATTACATGGCACAAAATAAAAAGTGCATGGGAAAGGAATGTGGCAGGGCAGCGTATGAATATCAATGAGATAGCACGGTTAGCGGGAGTATCGCGGGCAACCGTATCCAGATATCTGAATGATGGATATGTCAGCGAGGAAAAAAAGCAGGCAATCCGGACAGTGATCGAGAAAACAGGATATGAGCCATCCCAGCAGGCGAGAAATCTTCGCAGTAAGGTGACAAAACTGATCGGTGTGATCATTCCGAGAATCCAGTCGGAAGCGGTAAGCAGAATGGTTGCGGGAATCAGTGAAGTATTGTCAAAAGAAGGGTACCAGCTTCTTCTTGCAAACACGGATAATAATGCAAAAGAAGAATTGAAGTATTTAAGAATTTTCCGGAAGAATCAGGTGGATGGAATTATTTTTATGGGTACCATGTTTTCCAAAGAGCATTTAAAGGAAATGCAGGAGGTGGATGTCCCGATTGTTGTGGCGGCACAGGAATTAGACAACTACTCCTGCGTATATCAGGATGATTATCATGCAGCCTGTAAAGCGACGGAAGCGCTGCTTAACCATGGAAAACATTTTGGTTATATTGGTGTGACGGCAAAAGACAAGGCGGTTGGAAGCGCGCGAAAAAAAGGGTTTCTGGATACGTTACAGAAAGCAGGGATCAAAGTGAAAAAGACCGCAATGTATGAGACGGAGTTTCGTATACAGGGTGGTTATGACAAGGCAAAGGAACTGATGGAAGGTCAGCCGGATACGGATTCTATTTTCTGCGCAACGGACAGTCTGGCAGTGGGAGCGCTCCGCTATCTGCATGAACAAAAGATCGCAGTACCACAGCAGGTGCAGCTGGTCGGTTTCGGAGATACGGAACTTGGCAGCATGGTTTCTCCGGCGATTACGAGTGTTCGTTTTCATTACAAAACAACCGGAATTGAGGCGGCAAAGCTTCTCCTGGAGATCATTCAGACCGATACAGATATGAAAAAGCAGATCAAAATGGGGTTTGAACTGGTCGAAAAAGCATCCGTGCGGTCGTGAAAGTGCACAAAAAAAGGCTTTGAACTTTAGAAAGTATTACGCATTTACAAAAAAGCGGAATGGATTTATTATAATTACAAGATATGAGAACGGTCTTACAAAGGGAAGCAAACATAAAAATACATATATCAAATTAATAAGAAAAAGATATATGTATTTTTATTTCATAAATGTGAGAACGATTACACAAAGAGGACTTTCTGAAAAGTGAAAGACAGTGCAAAGGAGGAGAAGATATGGATTATCGAAAATCAGCAAAAGAAGTCATTGACCATATTGGCGGAAAAGACAATATTGTATCAGCGGCTCACTGTGCGACACGCCTTCGTCTGGTCATAGCAGACAATGCGAAGATGGATGCGGCCGCAATCGAAAATGTGGACGGGGTAAAGGGAGTATTTGAAGCTTCCGGCCAGATCCAGATTATTTTTGGAACAGGAACGGTCAATAAAGTATACGATGAATTTATCGACATCGCAGGAATTACGGGTGGAAGTAAAGAAGATGTAAAGAAAGCGGCAGCAGCAAAACAGAATGTGTTCAAGCGGGCAGTGAAAACACTGGGTGATATTTTTGTACCGATCATTCCGGCGATTGTTGCCAGCGGACTTCTGATGGGACTTCTGGAAGGATTGTGCAATGTCTGGCCGCAGATGGCAGAGTCCGGAACCTATACGATCATTCATCTGTTCAGCAACGCCGCATTTGTTTATCTTCCGATTCTGATTGCAATCTCGGCTGCGAAAGTGTTTGGCGGCAACCAGTTTTTGGGAGCGGTCATCGGAATGATTATGATTCATTCGGACCTGCTCAATGCATGGAGCGTTTCCGGAATGGATGCCTCACAGATTCCGACCGCATCGGCATGGTTTGGCCTTTATGATATTAAGCTGGTCGGTTATCAGGGACACGTCATTCCGGTTGTCATTGCGGTATGGCTGATGTCTGTTATCGAGAAAAAATTACATAAGATCGTACCGGAAATTATCGATCTGTTTGTGACACCATTGGTAACTGTACTTGTGACCGGATATGTGACACTGACAATCATCGGACCGGTATTTTCCACACTTGAGAACTATGTACTTACCGGGGCACAGCATCTGATCTCGATTCCGTTTGGAATTGGTGCTGCAATCTGTGGTGCACTGTATGCGCCTACCGTTGTTGCAGGTTTGCATCATATGTATAACGCGATTGAGATCGGTCTCATCAGCCAGACCGGATGGAATACCTGGATGCCGATCGCGACCGCAGCAAATGTGGCGCAGGGTGCTGCCGCACTTGCAGTAGCCATTAAAACAAAAAATAATAAGACAAAAGCCATGGCACTTCCGGCTTCCTTATCCGCATTCTTAGGCATTACAGAACCGGCAATCTTCGGTGTCAATGTACGTTTCATGAAACCGTTTGTTGCCGGATGTATCGGCGGTGCAGCAGGTGCACTGGTTGCCGGAATTTTTGGAATCGGAGCGACCGCATACGGAATTACAGGATTGTTTGGATTTTTGATCACAACACACTACACCGTACAGTATGCGATTGAGATTGCTGTTGCAGTGGTTGTCGCATTTGCGGTATCGTGGGTATTGTATAAGGATCCAAAGAAAGACGAAACGAAAGTGGAAAAAGCAGAAGAAATTCCTGCAGAAACCGTATGTGAACCAAATGTTGTATACAGCCCGATACAGGGAAAAGCGATTGCGTTAGAAGAAGTCAATGATGCAACCTTTGCATCGGGGGTACTGGGAAAAGGATTTGCCATTGTTCCAGAAGAAGGAAACGTATATGCGCCTTTTGATGGCACATTGGATTTGTTATACGATACGAAACATGCATTGGGAATGACGAGCAAAGATGGTATGGAAGTGCTGATTCATGTCGGATTGAACACCGTAGAATTAAACGGCGCACATTATACAGCACATGCAGCATCTGGTGATACAATCAAAAAAGGCCAGCTTTTACTGGAATTTGATATGGATGCAATCAAAGAAGCAGGATATGATCTGACAACACCGGTGCTGATCACAAACTCCGACCAGTATGCGGATGTGCATGTGGAAAAAACAGGAACCATCCATGTAGAAGAGAAAGCGATTGTGGTGAAATAGATGCATTTGAGAACATATTACAAAGAAGAGACGAAAAAGGCAGAAGAAAAACAGGGACAGATCGACAAAGATCCAAACCGTCTGGCATTGCATCTGATGCCGCCGGTTGGATGGCTCAATGATCCGAACGGTCTGTGCCAGTTTCATGGGGAATATCATGTGTTTTACCAGTATTCCCCACTGGATGCCAATGGTTCCATGAAAGCGTGGGGACATTATGTATCGAAAGATTTGATTCACTGGGAACAGTTGGACGTGGCGCTTTTTCCGGATCAGGAATTTGACCGGGATGGTGTGTATTCCGGAAGTGCGTTTTTGAAAGATGACCGGATGTATCTTTTTTATACGGGGAATGTCAAGGAGCCGGGTGATGTTGATCTGACCTATGAAGGGCGGCAGGCGAATACCGTGCTGGTCACAAGCGAAGATGGCAGAACGTTTACAGAAAAGGAACTGCTGATGACCAATGCAGATTATCCGAAAAAGTATGCTTGTCATATGCGCGATCCGAAGGTATGGGAACAGGATGGTTATTACTATATGATTCAGGGTGGCCGGAAAATGATGCTGCCGGAAGAAGGTGCAGATGGAAATTTCGAGAGCACCGATTATGGAACGGTACTGATTTTTCAGTCTGGGGATCTGCATGACTGGCGTTTCTTAAAAGATGTGACAACGAAAAAAAGATTTGGCTATATGTGGGAGTGCCCGGATTATTTTACAGTGGATGGACAGCATGTGCTTTCCGTTTCCCCACAGGGACTTCCAAGTGAAAATTTTCGCTATCAGAATGTATACCAGTCCGGATATTTTCTGCTGGATCAGGGGCTTCTGGACGGTGAGCCGGATGTTGCAGCTTTTCATGAATGGGACATGGGCTTTGATTTTTATGCGCCACAGACATTTTGTGATGAGAGAGGAAGACGGATTCTGATCGGATGGGCAGGAATCGGAGATGCAGAATATGACAATGAACCGACGGTCAGACAGGGATGGCAGCATTGCCTGACACTTCCAAGGCAGATTATTTACAGAGATGGAAAACTTTTGCAGCAGCCACTGGAGGAACTGAAAGAACTCCGTGGACCACAGCTTTCGCTCAATGATCAGACATATATTGCGAAACCGGTATTTGAACTGGAATTGAATGATTTCAAAGAAGACTGGTTTGTTGGAGTCGGAACAGGAATTGATGCATTTATGCTACGTTACAGTGGAGAGGTATTATCCTTCGGAATTACAGAGGAAGCCGGACGCGGCAGAACTTCACGAAAAATGAAGGTCGACGCGGTAAAAAATGTACGAATGATCGTGGATACTTCCATGGTGGAGATTTATGTGAATGATGGGGAAACGGTGATCACGTCCCGGTTTTATTTCCGTGACAACAACCGGACCATCGAAACCCGAGGGGTTCAGACCGTAAAAATGTGGTATTTAAATGGACTGGAGGTAACGAAAGCATGAAAAAGTTATTGGCAATCGGGGAGGCACTCATTGATTTTATTCCGGAAGAAAGTCAGAAAGCGATGAAGGATGTGTGTGGATTTCGTCCGGCAGTCGGTGGTGCTCCGGCAAATGTATGTGGTGCTTTTTGCAAACTTGGCGGCAAGGCAGAAATGATCACGCAGCTTGGAGAGGATCCGTTTGGCGACAAGATCGTAGAGGAATTCCAAAAATATGGAATCGGAACCGGTCATGTACTTCGCACCACAAAGGCAAATACATCCCTTGCGTTTGTCGCGTTAAAGGAAGATGGAAACCGTGAATTTTCTTTTTACCGTAAGCCCGGGGCTGATATGCTCATGCAACCGGAAGTCGTGGAAAAAGAATGGTTCTCGGATGCGTTTGCGCTGCATTTCTGCTCGGTATCATTAGGTGATTTTCCGATGAAAGAGGCGCATGAAAAAGCGATTGCCTACGCAAAAGAAGCAGGCGCGATCATAAGTTTTGATCCGAATATCCGTCTGGCATTGTGGGAGAACGAACAGGAACTTCGTAAGGCGGTTCTTGCATTTCTTCCAAAAGCCAATATCCTGAAAATTTCGGATGAGGAGATCGCATTTCTTACCGGAAAAACAACCGTAGCGGATGCATGGGACCAGCTTTTTGTCGGGGATGTGCAGATGGTAATTTATACCAAAGGTGCGGATGGGGCAGAATGTTATACAAGACGGGATAGTGCCAAAGCTGCGGGATGCAAAGTCAAGGCAACCGATACAACCGGAGCCGGGGATGCGTTCATTGGTTCGTTTTTGTATCAGCTTGCGGCAGATCATGTGACCGTTGAACAGTTGTCTGAGATAACAGCAGAAAAAATGGCACAATATCTGGACTTCTCCAATCGATATTGTGCCAGAAGTGTGCAGAAGTCCGGTGCAATTGCGTCCTATCCAACATTGGATGAAATGTAATTGTCTGGAGTACGCAAAAATAGGAGAGGGTTTTGCATTCTGCTTCTGTTGATAGAAAAATTCAATTGATATATGGGTATTATGAAATTGAGGGTTGACAATCCGAAACGAAATTCCTATAATTAGTCTCAATTGAACAACAACCTATCTTCAGGGCAGGGTGCAATTCCCTACCGGTGGTAAAGCCCACGAGCCGCAAGG
>ERZ781272.1150-NODE-1150-length-11054-cov-5.393672_pt1 | contig 11054 bp, 9 predicted proteins | sample MGYA00375850_ERZ781272 | MGnify/ENA primary metagenome ERZ781272 (study PRJEB29790, sample SAMN06051246) | human gut metagenome | host: Homo sapiens | place: USA: Cincinnati, Ohio | collected 2013-06-21 | study: EMG produced TPA metagenomics assembly of the Gut...
AATGCAATGATGCCTACGGTGCGATTCAGGTAGCTGTTGCTTTGGCTGGTGCGTTTGGCTGTTCTGTGAATGAATTGCCTCTATCCTTTGTGCTGTCCTGGTATGAGCAAAAGGCTGTTTGCATACTGCTTACACTGCTGCACCTTGGTATTAAAAATATTCGACTTGGTCCATCCCTCCCGGCGTTTCTGTCTTCGAATATTTTGAATTTTCTGGTTGAAAACTATGGCATTGCTCCAATTACAACACCGGAGCAGGATTTAGAGGAGCTGCTGGGAAATGTGGTGCCTGCATGAGGGTTTGTTTCCTAATAATATAACCAGGCAATAATATAAGCGGGCGATTTTCAGATAATAGGAAGCAGGAAATTTTCATACAGATAATAGGAAGCAGGAAATTTTCATTGACAAATGGAATACAGGGTGTTAAGATAAAGCCATCTTAAGGAGAGAGGTGAAAAGATGAGGAGATAATTGACTTTTGAGTACATGAAGATTTAAGCAGCAGCACTGTGCGTACTGTTTTATCATGTTGCCAAAAGTGGATTATGTTCTCATAACCTCTCTTTTTGTGTGCATAAAATTATATTTACGCAAATCCAGCGGGCCAAGAGGAAAACAGCCTGGCTCAGAAGATTGCAATATCACGTCTTTCGTATGAGGTTATAGTATGTAATGGAACTGTTTGGCGACAAATGGTTCTTTTTTTTGAAAAATAAGTTGGGACTGTACCTTAGGAAGGAGTGGTGTATATGGCACAAATTAGTGTAAATAATCTGACATTTAGTTATGCTGGAAGCTTTGACAATGTATTTGAGAATGTCTCATTTGTGATTGACACGGACTGGAAGTTAGGTTTTATAGGGCGTAATGGGAAAGGAAAAACAACTTTTATGAATTTGCTGCTTGGGAAGTATCCGTATAAAGGGATCATTCGTACCGCAGCGGTATTTGATTACTTTCCATATCAGATTTCGGAGGAGCAGATGCAGTTATCTGCTGCAGATTTTGTTGAGGAATTCAAAGCGGGATGTGAACTGTGGCAGGTAATATGTGAATTAGATCAGTTGGATGAGAGTGCGGAAATTTTATATAGGCCTTTCCAAACCTTAAGCCCCGGAGAGCGTACGAAAATTCTTCTGGCGGTCTTATTTTCCGGAGAAAATGATTTTCTGCTGATTGATGAACCAACCAATCATTTAGATGAGGCTGCGAGAGAAAGTATAAAAAAATATTTGTCTTCTAAAAAAGGATTTATTCTTGTTTCACATGACAGAGATTTTCTGGATGCCTGTATTGATCATGTTCTGGTGTTGAACAGGCGGACGATTGAAGTACAGGCCGGCAATTTTTCCAGTTGGTGGGAGAATAAAAGGCGAAAAGATCTATTCATGAAAGCGGAAAACGAAAAACACCTGAAGGAAATTGGAAAATTAAAGCAGGCGGCAGTACAAACTGCACAATGGGCAGAAAAAAATGAACGTACAAAGATTGGGTATTCACCGATAAAGGAACATGACAGATGTATTTCTACAAGAGCATTTATCGGTGCAAAGACAAAAAAGATGCAAAGCCGGGTGAAACAGATGGAACATCGTCTGAAACGGGAGATCGAAGAAAAAGAAGGTCTTTTAGCAGATATCGAAGAGACGGCAGACCTGAGGCTTATGCCGCTTTTGCATCATAAGAAGGTACTTGTGAATATAAAGGAGTACGGGCTTCAATATATAGGTGCAGAAAATCCCGTATTTACCGGTTTGACATTTGCAATCAGCAGAGGCGACCGGATCGCAGTGCACGGTGAAAATGGATGCGGGAAGACGACACTGATGAAAATGATTTTACAGAAGGCAGATGTCCCGGATACCCATATGAAAGCAGCAGAAACAGGAATTTGTGAAACTGCTTCGGGACTTGTTATTTCGTATGTCAGTCAGGATACATCCCTTTTAAAAGGGGGGATTTCGAGGTTCTGCAGGGAGCGGAATCTGGAGGAAAGCTTATTCTGCGCAATACTCAGGCAGATGGATATGGAGCGGGTACAATTTTTAAAAAATCTGGAAGATTTTTCAGAGGGCCAGAAAAAGAAGGTGCTGCTTGCAGCAAGTCTGCTTACACCTGCACATCTTTATATATGGGATGAACCTCTGAATTATATTGATGTATTTTCCAGAATACAGATAGAAAAATTGTTGTTGGATTACCAGCCCACTATGTTGTTTGTAGAGCATGATAAAAGATTTCGCGAAAAGGTAGCAACGGAGATCATTGAGCTCAAGTAGTCGCCGTTCCTCCGGAAAGCCTTTATGGGCTTTCCGGAGGAGAGTGCTTCAAGCTATGTTTTACAATACTCCAAATTTGAAGTATCGTAAATTCTTTAAGTTTGATATTATTTTTCTCTGTATAAATAATTTCAAAATTTTATCAATTTCCCTTTAGCCCCGCCAACTTTTCCACCCTTTAAAAGATATAATTTCATATTTCTCTGTAGTGATGTTTCTTCCGGCAGCTCCTCATACTTAATATCCGTTTTCCTGTAAACCCACTGCATAAATTCATCTTCCTCCTGATTCCATGATATAAAATCAAAGCATTTTTTGAATTTCATAATCTTTGAATTGCGAGGCAGAAGCTTGTCTATTGCAGGTGAAATAAGCCATGAATGTAAAATTATCGGATAATCCTGCATTTGAGCAAAATATTTCTTTGCAAATAAGTAAAAATCTGCAAGGGAAGCTCTGCTGAATTCCAAAGCAATGTTTGCATCAGAGGGAATATGCAAGTGAATCTCTTTTAAATCTTCGCGAAATTCATATTCCAGTTCCCCAATTCGGAACAATGTCATCTGGAGCTGTCTGTAAGTCCACCAGCCACGGTCAAATCCGTAATATCCATAGCTTTCCCTGTGTTCATTCACAAATCTTGTGAAGCATTTCATAGTATCAAAGTAAATTTTATCATCAATTTTCTGTGTACTGTACGAATCATATGTATAAAGTGCTGCCAAAAGCTGTGCCTTCAGCATATCCAGTCCCTCTCCGGCAGAATCACAAACGGATTTTATTTTCTGGTAGCAATCCTTCGAAATCTGACTATTGGAGAGCCCGCTTATCAAATAATCAGGGACATTCAGTTCACATTTATAAATAGTTTCCCTGACCTCGTCAGGCATATGGATCTTCTCACATAATTCTTCCAATTGCATCTTCATAAGCTCCTCCACAAAATCATAATTGCCAACTTGTCCTTCCTGTTGGATACACATAGCTATATACAGCTATATTTTAACACGGTTCCATATCTTTTTCTACTTCAATTTACTGTTCCCGCCGTTTCTCAAAATCCTGCCGTTCTCGTTCTGCCCTGCTGCCCCTTTTAGCAGCACTGCCAGGCGGAAAATCGGAAAAGCCTCCTATGACGCAAAATACCTGAGAAGCTGAGTGCCGATTAAAAAAACTTAGTTCCATAAGGAAAGGTTATATGAATATTAAAAACAGGATAAAAAAAGCCCCCGGAAATTTGTTGTTTTTTTTCGGAAGGTCTTTTTTTGTAGAAAATAAGAAAAATTTTGCACAGATAAAAGATAAATAAGAAAGTGTTGAAAAATAATCAAAACGGTACAATCTATTCAAATCAAACGTAAATAGCAACCGCAAAACGTAAAAACGGTCATTTGGCACTGGCGGGTGACAGTTTTAAAATCCAAAGAAAGGATGGATAATGCCGGAAAGGCATTATCCAGGTGAATGAAATGGAATACCGTATTTTGACGATCAATCCGGGTTCTACCTCCACAAAGGTAGGCTGCTTTGAGGGAGATAAGGAGCTTTTTACTGTGAATGTTTCCCATGATGCAGAGAAACTGAAAGAATTTCCCACGATCAGCGCACAGCTTCCTTATCGTAAAGAAACCATTTTGCAGGCATTGAAGGAAGCGGACATCGATATGTCCACGATGGATGCTTTTGTGGGAAGAGGAGGCGGATTGCTGGCAGTAGAGGGAGGAACTTATGCAGTAAATAAAACTCTTCTTGACCATGCGGCAAGAGGCGCCAATGGCGTTGCACATCCGGCACAGCTTGGCTCTCAGATTGCCAATGAATTTGCAGTGCAGTATCACAGGCCATGTTTTGTAGTAAATCCCCCGGATACGGATGAGCTGACCTTATGTGCCCGTATGACGGGTATCAAAGGTGTTTACAGAAATGTACACCTTCATGCACTGAACCTGAAAGAGACGGCGATCCGCCACAGCCAGCGTAATGACTGGAAATACGAGGATAAAAACTACGTTGTCTGCCATATCGGCGGCGGTATTTCTATTTCCGCACACAAAAAAGGAAAGATGATCGACGGAAACGACATTGTAGGCGGCGAAGGACCAATGGCCCCTACCAGATGTGGTGCAGTTCCGGCAGTGGAAATGATTCGTTACAGTTTTGCAAACGGAGATAACAGAGCAGTCTCGTCTCTATGCACGAAAACAGGCGGTTTTGTCAGCCATTTAGGAACCTCCGATGCATTGGAGGTTACAAAAAGAGCGGCAGAGGGCGACAGGCAGGCAGCTCTTATATGGGATACCATGATCTACCAGATCATCCGTTATATCGGTGCAATGGCCGGTGTTCTTCACGGACAGGTGGACGGCATCCTTCTTGGCGGCGGAATGGTACATAATAAGGAACTGGCAGCTCAGATTACGGATGCATGCTCCTGGATCGCTCCGGTATCCGCATATCCGGGAGAATTCGAACTGGAGGCTATGGCGGCAGGTGCAATCCGTGTGCTAAAGGAAGAGGAAGAAGCGAAGATTTATACAGGAAAACCGGTATGGTCCCCGGAAGAACTTGAGGGCTGAGCCGATGACAAAGAAACAGGAAATAATTTTTACAGTGATTCAGGACCTGATGCTTGCCTTTGTCATTAATTCCGCAGCGACCATTTTAAACGGCGGATTTACGGATACCTGGGTGTACCTGGTTGGAATGTTTGAAGCATTTTCCATTAATTATGTGGCAGGAGCTGCCATACCTGTCCCGAAAATCGGACAAAAAGCAGCGGACAGCACCGGGCTGAAGGAAGGGACATTTTTATACAGGTTTGTAAGAGTGTTTGTGACCAATGCCATTTTTGTGACCGTTATCAGTTTTACCATTGCGTTGATCAACTGTGGTCCGGATTCCGGTATTTTTTCTGTCTGGATTCAGACCTACCCGGTTCTGCATATCACAGGGCTTGTTACCTCGCTTCTGGTAGAGGATTTCTGTATGGATTTGGCAGCTACGCTTACCGGGGGAAGTGATTAAAAATTTATATAAAGAAAGAAAAGTGAAAGGAGAACCCTGATGAATCAGACAAAGGTAAACAGGTATTCAAGAAGCGTATCCATTATCGGCGTCGGCTGTACCCCTTTTATGTACACCGTTGATAAGGAAGAAACGAATGGCCTGACAGAAGGTGAGATGTTTGGTTATGCGGCTTTAAAAGCAATGGAGGATGCAGGAGTGAATCCTCAGGATGTGGATTTTTATTTTCATGGGGAAGCAAGTCCGCTGAACGCTTCCAATTACCTGACCCCAAACATTCAGATCGCCAACTGGTTCGGTATGAAGGGAAAAGCATCCCTGCATCATTCTGAGGCCTGCTGTACCGGTTATTACGCAGTCGAGGCGGCTGTGAATGCAGTTGCATCCGGAAAATATAACTGTGTGCTTTCCGGCTGTGTAGAATTCGGTGACAGCCTTGCAGTTCCGAATCATCCGTATAAACGAGAAAAAATGACGATGGATAAATTCCTGCAGACGACCGCATGGCTGTATGACCGTAATTATACCAGAAGCCTGATGGCCGGACAGGAGCTGATCTATGATGATGCGGCGGAGTGGTATAAGAGAACACGCAGCATTTCCGACCAGGATATGGATGACACACTGAACCGGATGTGCATCAATAACCGCAAAAACGCCTCTGTAAATCCGCTGGCAATCGAAAGGACAACATATGAACAGCTTGCAAAGGAGAGGGGGTTTGACGATGTGATGGATTATATGAGATCCCCATATAATCCGAAAATGGGCGATTTCCTTCGCGCCGGTGGAATCGAGCTGAAATGTGACGGTGCGGCGGCGGTGATCGTATGTGCCACGGATATGGTTGACAAATACATGGGAAATAAAAACCACAAAGCAGTTGAAGTGCTGGGTGTAGGCTGTGCAGCGTGTGAGGCAACTACTCCGCATTTTGAGGTACGTGCTACGGAGGAAGCAATCCGTCAGGTTTATGAAGTAACCGAAGTAAAGCCGGAAGAGATCGACCTGTTCTATTCCAATGATTTCATCATTACCTCTCATCTGGTATCAGCGGAGATTGCGGGCTATCTTCCATATGGAGAAGGCTGGAAGTACATCTGTGAAGGACGTACTGCTTATGACGGCGACAAACCGATCAATACAAACGGCGGACGTACCTCCTTCGGACATGCTCATGCAGCCTCCGGTCTGGCCGATCTTTATGAGGCGGTGAAGCAGATGCGCGGAGAGGCCGGGGAAGGACAGGTGAAATTTACGCCTAAGACAACCATGCTGCGCGGTTACGGCGGTGCTCAGAACATCTGTACATATATCATCAGAACAATTGATTGAGATAGGAGGAAGGAAAAATGGCAATTAAGTTAGAAAAGGTGGTAGAAAAATTCTATCAGAACCTGGAAAAAGGAAAAATCACTGCAAAAAAATGTACCAGATGCGGTGCGGTAGAATTTCCTCCTGTATATGCCTGCAATACCTGCGGATGCTGGGAGATGGAATGGATCGGGATCAGCGGCAGAGCAAAGCTGCACTCTGTCGTGATGCCGGCAGCTCTGTCCTCTAAACCGGAATACAAAGCTCTGGGAAAATATGCATATGGAGAAGTGGAGATCGAAGAAGGCGCAAGATTGAATGCGGTTGTTCGCGGAATCAACAAAAAAAAGAGAAAAGAAATCCTGGAAAAGGGCCTCCTTCCGGTAAACTGCCATGCGTCCATTTATCAGAGAGACGGATACAAAACCGTGGTATTTGACCTGGATGAGGAAGAATAAATGAAATCAGTAAATAAAAGTGGAAAAGGAGTACGAAATAATGGACAGAAAAGAATTGGAAGCAAAGGTAATGGAACTGGTGGCTATTTCTTATGGCAGGGAAGCGGAAGAGATCACCCTGGAAACAAGCTTTAAGGATGATTTAAAGGGCGCTTCCGTACAGATGGTGGCATTGGTGTCTGAGATTGAAAATGAATTGGATGCTATGGTAGCGCTTCAGGATGCATCCGCATGTGCGACGGTGGCCGAACTGGTGGATGCGGTAGAGGCAGAAATGTAAAAGGAGGACAATGAATGAGCGTATTAGATAAAATTTACGCAAAAGCAAAAGAAAATCCTCAAAAGGTCGCATTTCCGGAGGCCGCCAACGAAAAAATGATGCAGGCGGCTTATGAAACCGGACAGGAAGGGTATATCATTCCCGTTCTGGTGGGAAATGCGGAGGAATTAAAGGCACTTGCCGGGGAGAGAGGCTATGACCCGTCCGTATTTACCTTCGTAGATATTAATGAGGAAGAGTATAAAAATAAAATCATTGCTGCCTATGTGGCAAAACCGGATACCAGATTAAAAGAAAAGGCTCTGGGACGCCGTATGCAGGATCCGCTGTACTATGCCATGGCTATGCAGGCAGTAGGAGAAGCGGATGTTACTTTTGCAGGCATCGACAATACGACCGGAGATGTGCTTCTGGCAGGGCAGATGATTATTGGCCTGAAGCCGGGCATCAGCACCATTTCCAGTATCGGTCTGGCAGATATCCCGGGCTATGAAGGAAGCGAGGGCTCCCTTCTGGCAGTCGGCGACAGTGCTGTGTGCACCAATCCGAATGCGGAGCAGTTGGCCAGCATTGCTGTCTCAGCCTGCGATACAGTAAAGGAACTGCTTGACTGGGAACCGAGATGTGCCATGATCTCTTATTCTACTCTGGGAAGCGGACAGGGCGAGCTGATCGATAAGGTAACAGAAGCTTTGAAGATTGCAAATGGGCAGCGCCCGGATCTGGCAATCGACGGGGAATTCCAGTTGGATGCAGCCATAGTACCGGCTGTAGCCGAAAAGAAGGTAAAGAGGGAAAGCAAGGTGGCTGGAAAAGCGAATGTCCTGATCTGGCCGGACCTAAACGTAGGAAATACTGCGGTAAAGCTGATTCAGCAGTTCGGACATGCCAATGCATACGGCCCGATGCTCCAGGGCTTTAACAGTATCGTGTGCGACTGCTCCAGAGGGGCTCCGGTATCGGAGATCAAAGGAAATGTAGTCATCTCTGCGGTACGTGCGGCCGGAGGTAAAAAATAATAAGACTGCCCTGGGGCTTGCTCCGGGGCAGTTTTTAGAAGACCGCGTATATTAGGGCAGAGTATTTTTGGCATTAGAACAGTACTCTATGTTGTTTGGCTCATACAGGAAAGTTAGAAAGGAGTTCAAAATGAATACGATCATAAGAACAAAAAAAGGTCTCCTGGAAGGGGTAAATGCAGGGGCTTATACGGTGTATAAAGGGGTTCCCTATGCGAAACCGCCGACAGGGGAGCTGCGCTTCAGGGCGCCGCAGGAGCCGGATGCCTGGGACGGAGTAAAAAAAGCGGATACCTTTCCAAATATGTGTGAACAGGAGCTTCCCACACCGGACAGTACATTTACCGCAGCTTATTATAAAGAATTTTACAGTAATCCGGATTTTGTACCGCCTATGAGTGAAGACTGCCTTTATCTGAATATCTGGGTACCGAACCAAAAGAGCGCAGAACCTATGCCGGTTGCTTTTTGGATTCACGGGGGTGCATTCAGCGGAGGATACAGCAGCGAACCGGAATTCGACGGAGCAAAATTCTGTGAAAAAGGAGTTATTTTAGTTACGATCGAATACCGTCTGAATATTTATGGATTTTTTGCTCATCGGTGGCTGTCCGCAGAGAATGAACGGGGGATTTCCGGGAATTACGGCATTCTTGACCAGCTCGCTGCCCTTAACTGGGTATCTGAAAATATTGCGGCATTTGGCGGAAATCCAGATAAGATTACGGTATTCGGGCAGAGCGCAGGAAGCATGTCCGTACAGGTATTGGTTTCCAGTGAGCTGACTAAGGGAAAGATTTCCGGGGCGATTCTGCAAAGCGGCATATCCTGTGAAACAGATATTTTATATTGTCCTACGCTGGAGGAAGCGGAAGCGTTGGGCGAAAAATTTGTGGAGTTTGCAGGGGCGGAATCCCTCGAAGAACTCCGGGCCATGGACGCGGAGGCTTTGCAAAAAGCGCGGATGAAGCTGGAAGCATATTGCTGGAAGACTATGAAGAACGGCCTTATTCTGGTACCTAACGCAGACGGCTATGTGCTGAAGGACACAGTGAAAAATATCTGGAAAAATGGTAAAATGCATCATATACCATATATGGTAGGAAGCACGGGCAATGACCTGGGAATGTCACCCGAAGAGGCAGCACAGGGAGTACCGGGGCTTCTTCAGAAAGAGGGAAAACTCTGGGCTGAGAAGACAGAAGAAATTTACAAAAATCCGGCGTATCTGTACTGGTTTACCCATAAGCTTCCGGGGGATGATATGGGAGCCTTTCATTCTTCAGAAATCTGGTATGTACACGGTACACTTGACCGGTGCTGGCGGCCGATGGAAGAAGAGGATTACCGTCTCAGTGAAGAAATGGTGACTTGCTGGACGAATTTTATGAAAAAGGGAGACCCGAATACAGAGGGGCAGAAGAACTGGCCGGCCTATCGAAAGGACGCTCCCTTTGTGAAAGAATTTCAATAAAAGCAACTGTAAAGTGCGTTTGAATAAAAGCAGTTCAGAAAGGATAAGCGTATGGAAAATTATATTTTCCCATTCTTATGGATGCGCGGAGAACCGGAAGAAATCATCCGCGAGGAAATCGAGAGGATATACGAATGCGGAATCCGGGCAGTATGTGTGGAAGCCCGTCCGCACGATGATTTCTGCGGCCCGGGCTGGTGGCATGATATGGATATCGTGATCGGGGAAGCCAAAAAACGGGATATGAAGATATGGATTCTGGATGACAAGCATTTTCCTACGGGATACGCGGCAGGGCTTGTGGAGACCAAATATCCGGAAAGAAGAAAATGGTATCTTGCAGATACGACCGCAGACATTTTCGGCGGACAGCATACGCACACTCTGCATATCAGCAGGATGCTGAAGCCGGTGATTGGTTATTGGCAGATCGGGGAACCGGCGGATTACATAGAGCGTGAGAATAACCGGCTGGTGGCTGTGACAGCAATCAGATATACGGAGAATAATACGTTTGCAGAGGAGGTCATTGACCTGACCGGTACCTGTAAAGATGGTTATGCCACCTTCCTTCTTCCCAAGGGCCAGTGGCGTATTCATGTGATCTATAAAACCCGTACAGACGGCGGAAATGAATATTACATCAATATGATCGATCAAGCGTCCGCCCATACCCAGATCGAGGGAGTTTATGAGGCGCATTATGAACATTATAAGGAGGAATTCGGCAGGACGATCGCAGGCTTTTTCTCCGATGAGCCGGAGCTGGGAAATACAAAGGCGCTTGACTTTGATGCGAAGGTGGGCAAAAAAGGACTGCCTCTTCCGTGGAGCAATGAGCTGGAGGAAATGCTGAGGGAACGATATGGAGAGGAGTATAAAACGTACCTGACCTTTCTGTTTTCCGGGACAGAGGAAATGGAACTCTGTCCGCAGATGCGCTATGACTATATGGATTGTGTGACCAGGTTATACGAAAAAAATTTTTCCCGTCAGATTGGTGACTGGTGCCGGGAACACGGTGTGGAATATATCGGACATGTGGTAGAGGACAATGGAACGCACAGCCGTACAGGCCACGGACCGGGACACTGGTTCCGTGCAATGGCAGGACAGGATATGGCGGGGGGAGGTGGGTGGCGGGAGGCAGGGGGGCATCCGGCGCCCCCCCCCACACACACAAGGGCGGGGGGGGGGGGGGGGG
>ERZ781272.1151-NODE-1151-length-11044-cov-5.117208_pt1 | contig 11044 bp, 11 predicted proteins | sample MGYA00375850_ERZ781272 | MGnify/ENA primary metagenome ERZ781272 (study PRJEB29790, sample SAMN06051246) | human gut metagenome | host: Homo sapiens | place: USA: Cincinnati, Ohio | collected 2013-06-21 | study: EMG produced TPA metagenomics assembly of the Gut...
AGATGTATTAGCTTTACAGGGAGCCGGATGCGGGAAAGCTGCACGTCCGGTTCTGAGAGGGGTAAGCCCCGTAAGGGGCTTATCTACTTACCAAATTCCTCCTGTTGGAGGAATCTTGGACTAAAACAGCCCGCCAAAGGCGGGCACGCAAACAAGACGAATGAATTTAGAAGATATAAAAACCTTCTTCAAATTCGTCTTCATCAAGGCTATCATCCTCAATAAGGAAGTAATGCATATCGAGCAAATCAGAGTCAGTCATATTTCTGACCAACTTTGCTGTCATTCCTTCTGGAGGATTTTTGATATATTTTTGCCTGAGTTCCTCTATGAATTTTTGATCCATTTGATGAAAAGCCTCCTGTCTGTGTTTTATTCAGTATGCAACAGACAGGGAATAAAATCAAGAAGAACGACATTTTGCTTTTGCCATTGTCCTTTCATATAATTCTTGTAGAGAAACAGGCTTGTGATTATAGTAGAGTTCCAGAAACTCCATTTTATGATTACACTTTGGACATTGAAGCGGATCATAGCCAAAAGAGAGAAGGATAAGTTTCCGCCATGTATTGAAGTCCAGGATGCTCCTGTGTTTGGAACGTGCGACTGCTTTATGAAGAGAGCTGTCTATTTCCCGGTGGCGTGCATAGAGACCGTAATAACGGGTCATTTTAAAATGCTTATCAGGGATGTGCTGAATGAGAAGCTTTATAAAATCCAATACAGGCATGGTTTTCTGGACATAGGAATTGTCTTCGTGTTTATTGTAGTGAAAAGTCACATTTTCTCCGTCATAAGAATCAATGCGAGAGGAGGCGATAACTGGACGCCCAAGATATCTGCTGATGTATTTGACAACAGTATCGGGATCGCAGAGATTTGGTTTTGCATAAACGTAGAAGCTGTTTTTATCTTTCTGGTAGATGAAAGATTTTGTCTTTTTAAAGGAATCACCGATACGGGATTCCAACAGGTTGAGCAGGGCGGTCTGGAAAGCCTTGCGAAGATATTTGTAATCGAAATACTTGACGATTCTCCAAAAGCCATCATCAGAGAAGCCTCCTTCCGTGAGAAGGCAGTGGATGTGAGGGTTCCATTCGAGGGGGCTGCCGAATGTATGAAGCACACAGATAAAGCCAGGGACAAAGTTTTTCGATTTATTAAGTTTGTGGAACATTTCCAAAAGGACACTGCGTACAGCTTGAAAGAGACAGTCAAGGAGAGAAGGGTCATCAAGGAAAAAGTGGCGGAGATTATCAACAATGGTAAAAACAAGATGGCGATGGGTACAACGGATCAGTTTAAAAGACATTTTGGTTGAACGGTCAATACAGTACTTATAACCGCAAGTGGGGCAAAATTTAGAATGACAGCGGAAAGGAACAAATTTAAGTTCACCACAGCAAGGGCATCCATACATGGCACCACCATAAGAAGGATCCCCACAATTTACCATCTTCTCAATATTTTCCATGACAACAGGACGAGGATGGAGAATGTATTGTATTTCTTCATAATGTTCTCGGAAAATCTTTTTAAGTATGTGCAACTTCATGAGACTACTATAAAGGAAAAAAGAAGAAAAGGGAAGCACAAAATTCCCCTCATGAATGAGGGGGTAGGGGGTGAAGTGTCGGAGGCACCTTCTTGCTTTAAGGAATGTACAGACCAGTCTGCTATGAAAAACTGTTGTAAATTGGCTAAAATATGGTACAATATAATTAGCTAAAAAGAAAGGGGGCATTTATATGATCGGGGCCACAGCTACAGCTACTGAAATGCAAAACAATTTTGGGAGATACCTGAATCTTGTCATGGAGGGAAGAGAAGTTATAGTAACAAAAAATGGTAAAGAAGTTGGCCGATTTATTCCGAAAGATGCAACCGTTTCCTATCTTACTGATTCACTTACCGGTATACTCAAGGGTGATTATGAGATTGAACAGGCAAGGGAAGAAAGGTTGAAGGAAAAATATGAAATTACTGATTGACGCGAACATTTTGCTGGATGTACTGCAAAATAGAGAACCTCACTATCAGGAAGCCGCAGTGATTTGGAAACTTTGCGAAACTGAGCAGGTAAAGGGGTATGTTTCAACGCTTACCTTTGCAAATTTGGTTTATGTGATGAGAAAGGAACTTACACCAGAAAAGATAAAAGACACATTGCGGGCGTTGAACCTTATTTTTGAGTTTGCGGATCTTAACGCAACGGATCTTACACATGCGGCTGAAATGGGCTGGGATGATTTTGAAGATGCGGTACAGTGTTCTATTGCACAGCGTATCCATGCAGAATATATTATCACCAGAAACATCAGGGATTTTAGGAAAAGCAAAGTAATGGCGCTTACACCGAAAGAACTTATCGCAAGGATATAATGGAGACAGGAAAATGCAGGGAAAGGGATGGCAATAGCGGCTATCCCTTTTCAAGTGTAAAAAAAGCTGTTAAAATGAACCGGAAACGCAATTTAGTACTTGTAATCAACCATGACATCTGATAGAATGGTGAATAGAACAAATGTTCTTTTACGCAAGGAAAAGTCATATTTATTCATTTGGTGATGCTCTGTGTTGTTTCGTATTTATGGATATTGCGGTGTCAGTGAAAATGAAAATTATGACTTAATTCGTGTAATGACCATTTTTGCCAGGAACGCGAGCTCCTTTTACACGAATTTTCCTCAAAAATTACACGAATTTTCAGGTTAATACTGAACATAATAAGGAGTATTTGACTATGGAAACATTCAAATTACATTCAGAATATGCCCCCACCGGCGACCAGCCGCAGGCCATCCGGAAGCTCGTCCAGGGCTTCAGGGAAGGCAATCAATGCCAGACTTTACTAGGAGTTACGGGCTCTGGCAAGACTTTTACCATGGCGAATGTCATCGCCCGGTTGAACAAACCAACGCTTATTTTAGCCCATAATAAGACGCTGGCGGCCCAGCTTTACGGTGAGTTTAAAGAGTTCTTTCCTGACAACGCGGTGGAGTACTTTGTGTCCTACTATGATTACTATCAGCCGGAGGCTTACGTGCCTTCCACGGATACTTATATTGCGAAGGATGCGTCTACCAACGATGAAATTGATAAGCTGCGTCTCTCTGCGACTGCAGCCTTGTCGGAGCGGAGAGATGTGATCATAGTTTCTTCCGTATCCTGTATTTATGGTATTGGTTCGCCGAAGGATTATCAGGACATGGTGATTTCTCTGCGTCCCGGAATGATCAGGGACAGGGATGAGGTTATCCGTCAGTTGATTGATATTCAATATAATAGGAATGAAATAGATTTTCACAGAGGCACTTTCCGGGTACGCGGAGATGTTCTGGAAATCTATCCTGCCAACTATACGGACAGAGCTGTGAGAGTCGAGTTTTTTGGTGATGAGGTGGAGCGGATTTCCGATATTGACATTATGACAGGCGAAATCAGATGTGAGAATATGCATGTGGCTATTTTCCCGGCCTCCCATTATGTAGTGCCTATGGAACAGATTCTGAAGGCCGCTGATGCGATTGAGGCGGAGATGAAGGAGCAGGTGACCTATTTTAAGAGCGAGGACAAACTCATTGAGGCGCAGCGCATTTCAGAGCGGACGAATTTTGATATTGAGATGATGAAGGAAACAGGCTTTTGTTCCGGAATTGAGAATTATTCCCGGCATTTATCGGGACTTGAGCCGGGGCAGCCGCCATATACCCTGATGGATTATTTTGGGGATGATTTCTTATTGATTATAGATGAGTCTCACAAGACGGTTTCGCAGGTGGGCGGTATGTATGCGGGTGATCAGAGCCGGAAGCAGACTTTGGTGGATTTCGGATTCCGTCTTCCTTCTGCTAAGGATAATCGTCCTCTGAATTTTCAGGAGTTTGAGTCCAAGATTGATCAGGTGCTTTTTGTATCTGCTACACCGGGTCAGTATGAAGCGGAGCATGAGCTTCTCCGTGCGGAGCAGATTATCCGTCCCACAGGGCTTTTGGACCCGAAGGTGGAAGTACGTCCGGTAGAAGGGCAGATCGATGACCTTGTGGGAGAAGTAAATAAAGAGGTTGAGAAGAAGAATAAGGTTCTGATTACCACACTGACGAAGCGTATGGCAGAGGATCTGACCGATTATTTGAAGGATATCGGTATCCGCGTGCGTTATCTTCATTCGGACATTGATACTCTGGAAAGGGCGGAGATCATTCGGGATATGCGGTTGGATGTGTTTGATGTGCTGATTGGAATCAATCTTCTGAGAGAGGGTTTGGATATTCCGGAGATTACTCTGGTGGCAATCCTGGATGCGGATAAAGAAGGATTCCTGCGTTCAGAGATATCGCTGATTCAGACCATCGGACGGGCTGCCCGTAACAGTGAAGGCCGTGTTATTATGTATGCGGACAATATGACGGATTCCATGCGCAATGCGATTCAGGAAACAGAGCGAAGAAGAGCTATTCAGGAAGAGTATAATAAAGAACATGGCATCACGCCGACAACAATTAAAAAAGCAGTCCGGGATTTGATTGCCGTTTCCAGGGCCGTTGCGGAAACGGAAGATAAGCTGAAGAAGGATCCGGAATCTATGAACCGCAAGGAGCTGTCTAAGCTGATCACACAGGTAGAGAAGCAGATGCGTGCAGCAGCGGCGGATCTGAATTTCGAGCAGGCAGCAGAGCTGCGTGATAAGATGCTTGAGCTGAAACACAATCTGGAAGAGTTAGACAAATGATGCCAATGAATGAAACGAAGCAGCCAGTGCCACAGAGGAAGTGGCGTAACAAACGCATTATAGCCATGGATGCATCATCAGTACATGCAACAAAGCCATGGGTGCATCATCATATAAATGAACTGCTTTGCGGAGCTGCTTTCCGACGTATGAGCGGAACTGCTCTGTTCATTTATATAAGGAAGGCCGCTATATAAGGGATTGCACATTTTGATGGCAAATGCTAGAATACGGATATTGATTTTATTGGAAAGAGGGATTTAAGATATGCAGTTTTCGAGAAGATTGGCTCTGTTTGGCAGCGAGATTTTTTCTGCTTTGAATGACAGACGTATGGAGCTGGAAGAACGCGGAATGAAAATCTACAATATGAGTGTGGGTACTCCGGATTTTCCGACTCCCGTACATATTAAAGAAGCATTGGCAGAGACTGCCATGGATGATGAGAATTGGAAATACAGCCTTCGTGATTTGCCGGAGCTTTTGGAGGCGGTTTGTTCCTATTACCGCAGACGTTTTCAGGTAGAAATTACACCTGATATGGTAATGGCCGTATATGGAAGCCAGGAAGGGATGGGCCACTTAGGAATGGCGCTTTGTGACGAAGGCGATGTCGTGCTTCTTCCGGATCCGTGCTATCCGGTATTTGCAGCGGGAAGTCTTATGGCCGGGGCAGTTCCGTACTATTATCCTCTCATAGCGGAGCATGATTTCCTTCCTTATGTAAAGGGGATTCCGGAGGAAATTGCAAGGAAGGCAAAATATATGGTAGTTTCTCTGCCTTCCAATCCGGTTGGAAGTATTGCGGCGCCTGGGCTGTATGAGGAGATTGTGGAATTTGCAAAGACATACGACATTTTGATCATACATGACAATGCATACAGTGATATTATTTTTGACGGTGCTCATGGCGGAAGCTTTCTGGCTACACCAGGAGCAAAAGAAATTGGTGTAGAGTTTTTCAGTCTTTCCAAGTCCTTTAATGTAACCGGAGCAAGGATCAGCTTCCTTGTGGGAAGGCAGGATGTGATCGCAGCACTCCGGAAGCTTAGAAGCCAGATTGATTTCGGAATGTTTCTGCCCATACAGAAAGCGGCGATTGCTGCGTTAAACGGACCTCTGGAAAGTGTAAAAGAGCAATGCAAAAAGTATGAGGAGCGCAGAGACGCACTTTGTGCCGGGCTTCGCAGCATAGGCTGGGAGCTTCCGAACGGAAAGGGAACCATGTTCGTATGGGCCAGGCTTCCGGGCGGAAGAACAGACAGTATGGCATTTTGTATGGAGCTCATGGAAAAGGCTGGTGTGATCGTGACACCTGGAGCCAGCTTCGGCCCTCATGGAGAGGGATATGTAAGATTTGCTCTGGTGCTGCCGCCAGAGCAAATTCAGGAGGTAGTGGCAGCGATTGGAAAGAGCGGTTTATAAGTAGAGAATAAATCAATGGATGGCAGGCTTCTTTTTTATTTCCTGATAATTTTTATAAAAAAATTCGGGAATCATATTGACAAAAGAAAACATCGGTGCTATCTTTAAAAACGTAGATGTTAGCACTCCGAGCAAACGAGTGCTAACAAACAAAAAGGAATACGAAGGAAGGGAGCTGGGTACATGGTAGAAGAAGTGCTGGATGACCGTAAGAAGCGGATTTTGAAAGCAATCATCAGGACTTACATGGAGACAGGCGAGCCGGTAGGCTCCAGGACCATTTCCAAATATACGGATTTGAATGTCAGCTCAGCAACCATCCGAAATGAAATGTCTGACCTGACAGACCTGGGATACATCATTCAGCCTCATACATCGGCAGGGAGAATTCCTTCTGACAAAGGTTACCGGCTCTATGTAGATGAACTGATGCAGGAAAGGGAAGCAGAGATTGAAGAGCTTCGGAATCTGATGATAGAGAAAACCGACAAAATGGAAAAGGTGCTGAAAAAAGTAGCGAAGGTTCTTGCCTCCAATACGAATTATGCAACTATGATTTCTGTACCGCAGTACAGCGGAAGCCGGCTGAAATTCATCCAGTTGTCCAGAGTCAATGAGCTTCAGCTTGTTGCGGTTGTCGTCTGCGAGGGTAATGTCATTCGGAATCAGATCATTAATTTGGATGAGGAAATGGATGATGAAACAATTTTGAAGCTGAATCTTCTTTTGAATACAAATCTGAACGGACTGCCAATTCAGGATATCAACCTGGGTATGATTGCAAGACTGAAGGAACAGGCAGGTATTCACAGCAGTGTGGTAGCAACGGTTCTGGATGCGGTCGCAGCAACCATACATGTGGATGAAGAAGACCTGGAAATATATACCTCAGGCACCACGAACTTTTTCAAATATCCGGAGCTTTCAGATAAGAGCAAAGCAAGTGAATTGATTTCTACATTTGAAGAGAAGCAGCAGCTTGTGGATTTGGTAAAAGAGCGCATGGCGGATACTGAGAATACAGGTGTCCAGGTGTATATCGGAAACGAGCTTCCGATCCAGACGATGAAGGACTGCAGTGTTGTGACGGCGACATATGAATTGGGAGAGGGTATGCACGGAACAATTGGCATTGTCGGTCCGAAGCGTATGGATTATGAAAATGTGGTAAATAGCCTGAAGACACTGAAGACTGAGTTGGATCAGGTGTTCAGGAAAAATAAAAGCAACAGAGATTCTGAATAGAAATAGAAAGGCGGTAGAGAAAGCGTGTCAGAGGAAAATAAAAACACATCAGAAGTACAGGAGGACACAGCAGAAGAAATTCTGGAAAATGAGGCTGTAACGGAAACGCAGGAAAACGATGCCGAGACTGCTGAAGAAGCTGCTGCAGAGGAAGGTGAAGAAGCCGCGGGTGAGGATGTCCAACCGGAGACGGCAGAAGAGAAGCAGGAAGGTAAGACAAAAACCTCTTTTTTTGGAAAAAAGAAAAAAGAAAAGGATAAATATGAGCAGCAGATAGAAGAACTGACGGACCGTTTGAAAAGGTCTATGGCTGAGTTCGATAATTTCAGAAAGCGAACCGAAAAAGAAAAAGCGAGTATGTACATTATCGGAGCGAGAGAGATTGTTGAGAAGATTCTTCCGGTGGTCGATAATTTTGAAAGAGGCCTGGCCCAGGTAGCAGAGGGTGATGCATTTGCGGACGGAATGAAAATGATATATAAACAGCTTATGACTACCCTGGATGAGCTTGGGGTGAAGCCGATTGAAGCCGTAGGCAAAGAATTCGACCCGAATTTTCATAATGCAGTGATGCATGTGGATGATGAAACTGCAGGTGACAATATGGTTGTGGAGGAACTTCAGAAAGGGTATACGTACAAAGACTTTGTTGTACGTCACAGTATGGTAAAGGTTGCAAACTGACCAGGAGCACTGACATGGCATACTTGGCGAATGAAGCCTGGGTTAGTGAGAAAGTCCGCCTGGACACTTCATGAATGACTTACAGGGTGAGGGAATGAATTTAGTGGCCAAGGCGTTTCAATATTATCAGAAAAAGTATATTTATCAATTTAGGAGGATAAAATCATGGGAAAAATTATTGGCATTGACTTAGGAACAACAAACAGTTGTGTAGCTGTTATGGAAGGCGGACAGCCGACCGTTATCGCAAATACAGAAGGAGCAAGAACAACACCGTCTGTAGTTGCATTTACAAAAACAGGAGAGCGTCTGGTAGGTGAGCCTGCAAAACGTCAGGCAGTAACCAACGCAGAGAAAACAATTTCTTCTATTAAGAGAGAAATGGGAACCGACTACCGTGTAACAATTGATGACAAAAAGTACTCTCCTCAGGAAATTTCCGCAATGATTCTTCAGAAGCTGAAAAAAGACGCAGAGGGATATCTGGGAGAAAATGTAACAGAGGCTGTCATTACTGTACCGGCATATTTCAATGATGCGCAGCGTCAGGCAACTAAGGATGCGGGTAAGATCGCCGGCCTGGATGTAAAACGTATCATCAACGAGCCGACTGCAGCAGCGCTTGCATATGGCCTTGATAATGAAAAAGAACAGAAAATCATGGTATACGACCTTGGCGGCGGCACCTTTGATGTTTCTATTATTGAGATCGGTGACGGCGTTATCGAAGTACTTTCCACAGCAGGCAACAACCGTCTTGGCGGTGACGACTTTGACCAGAAGATTACAGATTACATGCTCTCTGAATTTAAAAAGGCTGAGGGCGTAGACTTAAGTAACGACAAAATGGCCCTTCAGAGATTGAAGGAAGCTGCCGAGAAAGCAAAAAAAGAGCTTTCTTCCGCAACAACAACCAATATCAACCTGCCGTTCATCACAGCTACAGCAGAAGGTCCGAAACACTTCGATATGAACCTGTCAAGAGCAAAATTTGATGAGCTGACACATGACTTAGTAGAAAAAACTGCAGAGCCGGTTCGCCGTGCGCTGTCGGATGCAGGTATCACCGCATCCGAGCTGGGTCAGGTACTTCTGGTAGGCGGTTCTACCCGTATCCCCGCAGTACAGGATAAGGTAAAACAACTGACAGGCAAAGAACCGAGCAAATCTCTGAATCCTGATGAATGTGTAGCGCTTGGAGCTTCCGTACAGGGAGGTAAGCTGGCAGGTGATGCAGGTGCAGGTGATATCCTTCTTCTGGATGTTACCCCGCTGTCCCTTTCTATCGAGACAATGGGCGGTATCGCAACCCGTCTGATCGAGAGAAATACCACCATTCCGACCAAAAAGAGCCAGGTTTTCTCCACTGCGGCAGATAACCAGACTGCAGTTGATATCAATGTTGTACAGGGCGAGCGTCAGTTTGCGAAAGACAACAAATCCTTAGGACAGTTCCGTCTGGATGGAATTCCGCCGGCAAGACGTGGAGTTCCGCAGATCGAGGTAACCTTTGATATTGATGCGAACGGTATTGTTAATGTATCTGCCAAGGATCTGGGAACAGGAAAAGAGCAGCACATCACCATTACCGCAGGTTCCAATATGTCCGATTCTGAAATCGACAAGGCGGTAAAAGAAGCTGCTGAGTTCGAAGCACAGGATAAGAAACGTAAAGAAGCAATTGATACCAGAAACAATGCGGATTCCATGGTGTTCCAGGTTGAGAATGCATTGAAGGAAGCAGGCGATAAGCTGGATGCAAGTGATAAGGCGGCTGTAGAAGCAGATTTGAATGCTCTTAAGGAGCTGCTGGCACAGACGGCAAACGTAGAAGATATGACAGAGACACAGGTTGCAGACATCAAGGCAGCGCAGGAGAAGATGATGGAAAGCGCGCAGAAGCTGTTCTCCAAGATGTACGAGCAGGCACAGCAGGCTGGTCAGGCGGGCCCGGATATGAATATGGGCGGCGGTGCTTCCCAGGGCGGCAGCGAAGCCGGTTATGGTGATGATGTCGTAGACGCTGATTACAAAGAAGTCTGAGAATAGAGTATAAAGCATAGGAATGAGAAAGCATGGCTGATAAAAGAGATTACTACGAAGTCCTGGGCGTGGATAAAAACGCAGATGACGCAGATCTGAAAAAAGCATATCGTAAATTAGCCAAGAAATATCACCCGGATGTAAATCCGGGTGATAAAGATGCGGAAGCAAAGTTTAAAGAGGCTACGGAAGCATATACCGTGTTAAGTGATGCCGATAAGAGAAGACAGTATGACCAGTTTGGCCATGCTGCATTCGAAAACGGCGGAGGCGGTGCGGGCGGCTTTGGCGGCTTTGATTTTAGCGGCGCCGATATGGGCGATATCTTTGGCGATATTTTCGGGGATTTATTTGGCGGCGGCAGCAGAAGACGTGCCAATAACGGTCCGATGAAGGGCGCTAATCTGCGGGCACGTATCAATATTACCTTCGAGGAGGCTGTATTTGGCTGTGAGAAGGAGCTGGAGATCGTTCTGAAGGATGAGTGTACGACTTGCCGCGGAACCGGGGCAAAGCCGGGGACACAGCCTGTTACCTGTCCGAAATGTAACGGAGAGGGGCAGATTGTCTATACCCAGCAGTCCATGTTCGGTATGGTGCGGAATGTACAGACCTGTCCGGAATGCAGCGGAACGGGTAAAGTCATCAAAGAGAAGTGTACCTCCTGCCGCGGAACCGGGTATACCTCATCCAGAAGGAAGATTCAGGTGTCTGTTCCGGCGGGCATTGACAGTGGACAGAGTATCCGAATCCGCGAAAAGGGTGAGCCCGGAACAAACGGAGGTCCAAGAGGAGATTTGCTGGTAGAAGTAAATGTTGCACGCCATCCGATTTTCCAGAGGCAGGATATGAATATCTTTTCTACTGCGCCGATTACTTATGCACAGGCAGCACTGGGCGGTGATGTACGCATCA